>VFQP010000135.1_pt1 | contig 209806 bp, 198 predicted proteins | sample 3512351 | NCBI WGS metagenome assembly VFQP01 (sample SAMN10412372, study PRJNA504923) | tailings metagenome | isolation source: Relicate 1 Philex TSF1 revegetated site | place: Philippines: Tuba, Benguet | collected 2017-08-29 | reverse complement strand
GACCTGTTACCCATCACCCGAATGCCAAACGGCACCAATCAGGCGAAGTAACACAATTCCGGGGTAGCTGAGGCGGGACTCGAACCCGCGACCTCACGATTATGAGTCGTGCGCTCTCACCAACTGAGCTACTCAGCCACGAGCATCCGGGCCGGCCGCGAAGGCGAGCGGCGGATGTTCGAGCCCCCTGTGGGAATCGGACCCACTACCTCTTCCTTACCAAGGAAGTGCTCTACCAATGAGCTAAGGGGGCGCACGCAGGCGTCACCGCCGTTTTTGCACCGTACGAGACTAGCATCCGCGCACGTCCCGCGAGAACCGGCGACCGCCGCCCCCGCGCACGCCCGTGTCGCGCGCAATTCACCCCTGTTACGGGTGCGTGAAGCTTGCCCGCCCGCCAGGATGCAAGCGCTTACAGCACAGCCGAAATGTCGTACCCTGTGGGGATGACTCCCGAGAGCAGCCCTGCTTCCGCCGTGTCCACCGCAGCGTCCCCGCACACGTCCTCGTCCGGTTCCGAGTGGTGGCGCACCGCCGTCATCTACCAGATCTACCCGCGCTCCTTCGCCGACGCCGACGGCAACGGCATCGGCGACCTCCGCGGCATCACCACGCGCCTGCCCGCCCTCGCCGACCTCGGCGTCGACGCCGTGTGGCTCTCCCCCTTCTTCCGCTCCCCGCAGCGCGACGCCGGCTACGACGTCTCCGACTACTGCGACGTCGACCCCCTCTTCGGCACGCTCGACGACTTCGACACGATGCTGGCCACCGCCCACGACCTCGGCCTCAAGGTGATCGTCGACATGGTGCCCAACCACACCTCCAGCGACCACGTCTGGTTCCAGCAGGCGCTCGCCGCCCCCGAAGGCTCCCCCGAGCGCGACCGCTACATCTTCCGCGACGGCAAAGGCAAGCACGGCGAGCTTCCCCCCAACAACTGGGAGTCCGTGTTCGGCGGCGGCATGTGGACCCGCACCACCAAGGCCGACGGCACCCCCGGCCAGTGGTACCTGCACATCTTCGACACCTCCCAGCCCGACCTCAACTGGGAGAACCCGTGGGTGCGCGAACAGTTCCGCGACATCCTGCGCTTCTGGCTCGACCGCGGCGTCGACGGATTCCGGGTGGATGTGGCACACGGCATGATCAAGCAGGCCGGTCTGCCCGACTACACCCCGCCGGAGGATGGCGCCAGCATGGGCGGCACCGGCGGCGTCGACCGCGACGAGTTCACGCCGCTCGAACCGCTCATCCAAGACCCCGTCACCCCGCCCGACCCGCCCTACTGGGGCCAGGAGGGCGTGCACGAGATCTGGCGCGAATGGCATGAGGTGCTCGCCGAATACCCCGGCGACCGCGTGCTGTGCGCGGAGGCGTGGGTCGACCCGCTCGAGAAGGTCGCCCTGTGGGTGCGCCCCGACGAGATGAGCCAGGCCTTCAACTTCGCCTACATGTTCACCGACTGGAAGGCGCCCGCCCTCAAGCGCGTCATCCAGGAGTCGCTGGATGCGTTCGGCGGCGTCGGCGCCCCCGCCACGTGGGTGCTCTCCAACCACGACGTCGTGCGGCACGCCTCCCGCCTCGCGCTCACGGCCGACAGCCCGCAAGGCGCCGGCATCGGACCGAAGTCTCCCGGCAAGCCGGATGCGGCCCTCGGCCTGCGCCGCGCCCGCGCCGCATCCAGCATCATGCTCGGCCTGCCCGGCAGCGCCTACGTCTACCAGGGCGAAGAACTCGGCCTGCCCGAAGACATGGAACTGCCCGACGAGGCGCGGCAAGACCCCACCTGGTTCCGCACGGGCGGCGAGAAGTATGGACGCGACGGATGCCGCGTGCCCATCCCGTGGGAATCGGACCGCCCCGCATTCGGCTTCAACGACACCGGCGCAAGCTGGCTGCCGCAGCCCGCGCACTGGGCGCAGTACGCGTACGACGCGCAAGCGGGCGTGCCCGGTTCCACGCTCGAGCTCTACAAGCTCGCGCTGCGTCTGCGCCACGAGCACGGGCTCGGCTCCGGCGAACTGAACTGGGTGAAGGGCTACGGCAAGAAGGTGCTCGCGTTCCGCGTCTCGGATGTGACCGTGATCGCCAACCTCGGCGAGGTCGCCGTCGAGCTGCCCGTCGCCGACATCCTGCTCTCCAGCGAACCGATCACCGGCGGAGTGCTGCCCACCGACACGACGGTCTGGCTCCACACCCCGTAGTGCGCCGCGCCCGGTTCCACACCCCGTCGGTCGAGGCGCAGCCTCAACCCCGTCGGTCGAGTAGCGGCGCAGCCCCAAACCCGCCGGTCGAGTAGCGGCGAAGCCGCGTATCGAGACCACGCCGCGCGCACATTGCGGGATGCGATGGTCTCGATACGCCGCTGCGGCGGCTACTCGACCGACGGGAGGGGTCCGGTCAGCAGCGCGCGGAGGTTTGCGCGCGACGCGGCGAGCAGAGCATCCGCGCGGCGCGCAAACCCTGCACACGCGGGGTCAAACCTCCGCGCGGCGCACCACGCTGAGCGAGCGTGAACCTAGTTGACCGCGTTGTTGCTGAGCCACACGAACGGGTCGACGGGCACCTTGTCCACGTGCAACTCGAAGTGCAAGTGCGCACCATACGAGTTGCCGGTGTCGCCGACGAGGCCGATGAAGTCGCCCACCTTCACCACGTCGCCGACCTTCAACGGGCTCGACCCGTAAACCATGTGGGCGTAGAGGCTCTCAATGTTCTGACCCGGAATCTCGTGCTGAATGATCACGTGGTTTCCGAAACCCCACTGATCTTCGGCGTGCGTGGTCACCACACCATCCGCAATCGCATAGATGGGGGTGCCGCCGCCGGGGGTGAAGTCGACGCCGTTGTGGAACGCGCTGCCGGAGATGTTCGCGGCACGCGGTCCGAACCCGTCGGTGATCGTCACCGCGTACGGGAACGGCCACCGGATCGCACCGGTCGTCGCCGTGAAGGCGTAGCTGACGTTGCCGTAGGTCTGGCGCAACTGCTCGGCGTACGAGATCGCCTGGAACTCGTCACGCACGGGCGCGGCCGACAACGCATCCACCGAAACGGCGACACTCTGGCCGGGCGCCTTCGTCGTGGCTGCGGTCGGCAGCAGTCCGCCGTCGGTGATGAACGCGTTCGCGGGAACCGACATGCCCACCAGCAGGGCACCGGCCACGAACAGGGCGCCGACCGACAGCAGGCGGCGGGGGGCGCTCTGCGCGGGACGCGGTGCGACCGACTCGCGCACCGGGCGCGGCGCGCGGGTCACCAGGGAGGTGCGGCTCGCGGCACGCTGCGGCTCCCGAACGCGCGAACGGGGAGTGTTCTCTGCAGAGCTGCGTGCACGGCGGGCAGCCTGCGCCGCCTCCAGTTCGCGGGCTTCGCGACGGGTGAGAGGCTGCCCCGAGTGAGCGGCGTCGCGGCCAGGGTCGGCCGACGCGTCATGCTCACGCAATGACATGGGGCTCTCCTCCAGGCGGCCGACCCGGACACGCTCCGGGGGCCTCACAGATCGGGCAGTCGCATCGCGCGTGGGGGACGCGCAGGTAACGAATTCATTAAGGGTAACAGCTCCACCTGTGAGCCGCCACCCGAAACCGTCAGGCGCCGAGCTCCATGAGCACCGGTTCGAGCTCCGCGGCCAGTCGCGGCGGGGCGGCGAAGATGAAGTCGCGACTCGGCGCCGCATCCCCCCGGCCCTTCACGACGGCGCCCGCTTCGCGCGCGATGATCGCCCCGGCGGCGTGATCCCACGGGCTCAACGTGCTCTCGAAGTAGGCGTTCGCGCGGCCCGACGCCACAAAACACAAGTCCAAGGATGCGGTGCCGAGCCGCCGGATGTCGCGCACCCGCGGCAGCAACTCGGCGACGATCCGCCCCTGCACCCCGCGCCGCACCGAGTCGTACGCGAACCCCGTGTTCACGAGCGCCATCGCCATGCTCTCCGGTTCGGCCACGCGGATGGGCGTCGACCCGAGCCACGCGCCGTCCCCCGTGAGCCCCGTGTACACCTCAGCGGTCGCCGGGTTGACGACACATCCGGCGATACCCCTCCAGGTGAGCGGGTCGGGGTCGCCTTCGACGACGGCGATGCTCACCGCGTAGTGCGGGATCCCGTAGAGAAAGTTGACGGTGCCGTCGATCGGATCGACGAGCCACGTGAGGCCGCTGCTGCCGCTGCCGGCCCCGCTCTCCTCCCCGTAGAAGCCGTCATGGGGGCGCGCGTCGGCGAGCATGCCCCGAATGAGGGATTCCGCCTCACGGTCCGCTTCCGTCACGATATCTACGGCGGTGGACTTACTCGCGGCCACTTCGACGCCCTCCGAACGGCGGCGGGCCGCAAGCGAACCCGCCTCCAACGCAATGGTGCGGGCGAGGTCGAGAAGTTGGCGCGTCACCTGAGCAGCTTACGGGGGCCGCGCCGGGGGGCGCGCAGTAGCATGAAGCACGCCGACCAGGGGGACAAGGGGGCGGAAATGTGGACTGAACCGGTGTTGTGGCCGTGGTCGGCCGCGTACGCCGGTGCGGTCATCCTCCTCCTGCTCGTGATGTGGCTCATCGGCCGCCGTCGCCCGCTGACGATCCGACGACTCGCTCTGCTCCTGTCGCTCGGCACGGCGATCGTCTACATCACCTGGCGCATCGTCTTCACCATCCCCGACGTGCCGCTCGCTGGCATCATCGCCGGGTGGGTGCTCGTCGCCGCCGAAATCTTGGGGCTGCTGCAACTGCTCATGTCGACGGTGATCGGCTGGCAGCGCACCGAGTTGCGCCCCGTCATCTTCGACCCGCGCGACGGCATCCCCTCAGTCGATGTGTTCCTCGTCACCTACAGCGAACCGGTCACCGTCGTCGAACCGACCCTCGCCGGGGCGATGGGCATCCGCTATCCCGGCACCGTCACCGTGTACCTGTGCGACGACGGCAGCCGCGCCGAAATGCGCGAACTCGCGGAACGCTACGGCGCCGTCTACCTGGATCGCGAAGACCATTCCCACGCGAAGGCGGGCAACCTCAACAACGCCCTCGCCCACTCGACCGGCGAGCTGGTGGCCACCCTCGACGCCGACATGATCCCCACGCGCGAATTCCTCGAGAAGACGGTCGGCTACTTCCGTGACTCGAGTGTCGCGTTCGTGCAGGCGCCCCAGGCCTTCCACAATGAGGACGCCTTCCAGTACAACCTGTTCGCCGGCGACATGCTGCCCAATGAGCAGGACTACTTCATGCGCACCTTGCAGCCGGGCAAAGAACGCTTCAACGCGGTCATGTACGTCGGCAGCAACACCGTGTTCCGGCGCAGTGCGCTCGACCAGATCGGCGGTTTCGCGACCGGCGTCATCACCGAAGACATGGCCACCGGCATGCTCCTGCAGGCCGCCGGGTATCGCGCCCACGCGGTGCAAGACATCATCGCGGCAGGGCTCGCGCCCGAGAGCTTCTCCGACCTGCTCACGCAGCGCACCCGATGGGCTCGCGGCAACATCCAGACAACCCGCAAGTGGAACCCCTTCTTCTTGCGCGGGCTGACCCCCATGCAGCGCTGGATCTACGCCGACGGCGTCCTCTACTGGCACTTCGGCATCATCAAACTCGTCTTCCTCCTCGCGCCCCTCGTCTACCTGGTGCTCGGCATCCCGGTGCTGCACGCGGATGTGCCCTCGATTCTGGTGATCTGGTTGCCGTACTTCATCGCCTCGTTCGTGAGCGTGAATGCGATCTCGCAAGGGCGCCGCAGTTTTACGTGGACGCACGTGTACGACATCGCGATGGCGCCGACCCTCGCGCTCGCCGTTGTCAGCGAGTGGCTCGGGTTCAGCACGAAACGCTTCGCCGTCACCCCGAAGGGTGTCTCGATCGAGCGCCTCAACTTCCGATGGTGGATCGCGCTCCCGCACCTTGTGCTCATCGCGCTCACCCTGCTCGGGTTCGCCAACGCGTTCTGGATCAACGCGGGCGCGTTCCCGCTCGACTCGCTGCTCATCACCGGCTTCTGGGCGCTCTACAACCTGGTCGGGCTCATCATGGCCGTGCTCGTCTGCCTCGAACGGCCCCGCCAGCGCGGCACCGAACGTACCGAGGTCGACCTCTCCGTCGACGCGTCGCTGTGGGCGGGCGCCGGAGTGCGGGGACGCGTGAGCGACCTGAGCTTCACCGGTGCGCGTCTGTCGCTGCCGTGGTCGGCGTCGTTCACCCACACGGATGCGGCTCGGCCCCTGCTCGGTTCCGGGGTGCTGTCGATCGAAGGCATCGGCACCCTGTCGGGCACCGTGCGTTGGGTCACCGAGTCGCCTCGCGGCCTGCTCATCGGGTTCGAGTTCGGGGTGCTCACGGCGGTGCAATGCATCCGCCTGATGCGGGCGATCACGTCGTCGCCCGACTGGGTGCGACACGACCGCGAGCACCACGCGCGCGTCGTCTCCGCCGCCAGTCGCACGGTCTCGGGAGCGGTGCGCCGCGTGTCGCCCGCCCTGCGCAGCGAACTGCGCGTCGCCACCCGAGGCATCGCGCGCCTGACCGCACCAGGGCTCGGGGCGACACCGTTCACCGTGTCGCTCGAAGATCTCAGCGCCGGTGGCTGCCGGGTGCGGTCGCACCGGCCGCTCGCCCCCGGCGAGCGCTACACAGTGGCCCTCGGCGAAGACCGCGCCGACCTCGACGTTCCCGGCGGCGCGACCGCCCACGTGCGCTGGGTGCAGCGGCGCCGAGGGCGCTACATCGCGGGGCTTCAGTTCGACCGCACCAGCGAATGGACGTTGGGATGATCGACGCACCCCCTCCGGTTTCGGAGTCGCTCCTGGCGCTCGCGCTCGGTGCCGTCTCGGAAGGCACCATCATCACGGATGCCGCCTGCCGCATGATCTACACGAACGCTGCGTTCACGGCGATCACCGGCTACACGCGCGAGGAAGCCCTCGGGCGGGACTGCACGTTGCTGCAAGGCCCCGAAACCTCCCGCGAGGAGATCGCACTCATGCGCGCGGCGATCAACACCGGTCGCCGCTACGAAGGCACCATCCTCAACTACCGCAAAGACGGCACGCGCTTCTGGAACCACCTCGTCGTCACCCCCCTGAGCGACGCCGCCGGGCGGGTCACCAACTATGTGGGCGTTCAGCGCGACGTGAGCGAGATCGTCGAAGAGCGGGAGAAGCTCTCGTACGAGGCGACCCACGACCAGCTCACCGGCCTGCCCAACCGGGAAGCGCTGCGCCGGCACCTGCGCACCGAGTTCGCGGAAGCGACCGCCGACGGCAGTGTCGTCGCCGTCGCCCTCATCGACCTCGACGGGTTCAAAGCGGTCAACGACGACTACGGCCACCACGCCGGCGACCTCGTGCTCGCCGAGTTCGCCCGCCGCATGACCTCGATTCTGCGGCACGGCGACTATGTCGCCCGTCTCGGCGGTGACGAGTTCGTGGTCGTCTTCGGCGATCTCGCCGCCGGCGGTGCGCTCGAACAGCTACAGGGCATCCTCGCGCGGGTGCACACCGTCGTCGAGTCGCCGTTCAGCGTCGGCGGTCCCACACTGGTGACGATCGGCATGAGCATGGGAATTGCGCTGTTCCCCGAGCACGCGGAGAACGGACCCGAGGTGCTGCGGCTTGCGGATGCAGCACTGTACCGGGCGAAGAACTCGCCGAGCACCGCCCACTGGTGGGAGCTCAGCGGACCGCAAGACGTGCCGGTGGCGATGGAGGAGTTGCCGGGCGACGTCGTCATGTACATGCAGCCGATCGTCGATCTGCTCACCGGCGAAGTGCGCCAGGTGGAGGCGCTGGCCCGGTTGCGGCGCCCCGACGGTCAGATCGAAACACCGGATGTGTTCCTGCCGCGCCTGTCGAACCCCCAACTGGTGCAGCTGTTCCGGGAAGGCCTCGAGCAGGCACTCGACTGGCTCGCCCGTTGGGATCGTGCCGGCATCGTGTTGAACGTGTCGGTGAACGTGCCGCCGGACTTGCTGACCTCCCCGGAGTCGGCGACGTGGGTTCGGGATGCGCTGCAGCGCCATCGGCTGGAGCCGGAGCGGCTCGGACTCGAACTGCTCGAAACGCAGGAACTGGACCTCGCGGCGAGCGACCAGGCAGTGAGTGAACTGGTGCAGTTGGGGGTGAAGATTCACCTCGACGATCTGTCGAGCGGGTTCTCGACGCTCAAACGCATCACCGAGCTGCCGTTCGATGTGATCAAGATCGACCGCCGCTTCTTCGACCAGTTGGAGTCCCGGCCGCTGCAGGTGCTCACCCTGCTCGCCGCGATCACGAAGCTCGGGGATGACATCGGCTACGACGTCGTCGTCGAGGGCGTCGAGAACATGCAGCGGTTGGAGGTCTCGGCGGTGCTGGGCGCGGCCGCCGGGCAGGGTTACCTGTTCTCACCGCCGATGCCGCCCGAGGATCTGGGTCCGTGGGTGGATGGGTTCATCACGCCCTACCACCCCGGCACGGTCACCACGGCGGTCGGGGCGCTCGCCTACCACTGGACCCACACGAGCGGGAACGGCCCCGAGCATCCGTCGCAGGAGCTGTGCCCGCTGACCCGCTTCTTCGAGGATGACGCCCTCGAGCGGCTGCACGATTCGCTCCACGCCGGCGACCCGACGGCGGGCCAGGAACTCACCGACGCGCTCGTCGCGCGTGTCACGCGCGAGTAGGCAGGCTGTCACCACCGGTCGAGTAGCGTGCGCAGCCGCCCTCCCGCCGGTCGAGTAGCGTGCGTCAGCACGCCGTCCCGCCGGTCGAGTAGCGGGCGAAGCCCGCGTATCGAGACCCACCACCACACCCTCCCTACGGTCGAGTAGCGTGCGTCAGCACGCCGTCCCGCCGGTCGAGTAGCGGGCGAAGCCCGCGTATCGAGACCCACCACCACACCCTCCCTACGGTCGAGTAGCGTGCGTCAGCACGCCGTCCCGCCGGTCGAGTAGCGGGCGAAGCCCGCGTATCGAGACCCCCACCACGCCACCCCGCCGGTCGAGTAGCGGGCGCAGCCCGCCGTCCCGCCGGTCGAGTAGCGTGCGCCAGCACGCGTATCGAGACCCACACCACACCCCTCCGCCGGTCGAGTAGCGTGCGCCAGCACGCCGTCCCGCCGGTCGAGTAGCGTGCATCAGCACGCGTATCGAGACCCACCACCCGCAACCTCTGGGACGGTGGTCTCGATACGCCGCCTCCGGCGGCTACTCGACCGACGGGGATGGGCCGCCTCCGGCGGCTACTCGACCGACGGGATGGGCCGCCTACGGCGGCTACTCGACCGACGGGGGTGGCCGCCTCCGGCGGCTACTCGACCGACGGGGGGTGGCAAGTGAGGGATTCGACGCCCAACCGGTGCCGCCGCCATGCGGCGCCCTCCCAATCCGCTCACCCTCCCCACCCGCTGGCGCCGCACGGCGGACTGCGCCGGTCGGGGCCCTGGGGATTCGAAAGCAACGCACCTCTCACCAACGCGAAAGCCCCGCACGAGGCGGGGCTTTCGCGTTGGTGGCAAGTGAGGGATTCGAACCCCCGAAGTCTGAGACGGCTGATTTACAGTCAGCTCCCTTTGGCCGCTTGGGTAACTTGCCGAGGCGCTTCCGACCACGTGTGATCACCTGACCGAACGCGCTGAACAAGGATACAAGGTCTCGCGCCTCCCCGTGACCAGCGAACGGAACGAACTCCCACCAAACCCTCGCGCGCGCCCACCCACCCCCGCCGCGATAGGATCACCCGGTCGAAGGAGGCACCTCCGCATGCCGGGTATCAACGAAGTCGCCCAGCTCGCCGGCGTATCCACGGCGACCGTCTCGCGTGCGCTCAGCGGAAACGGTCACGTCTCCGATGCGACCCGCGAACGGGTCCACGCCGCCGCGCTCGAACTCGGCTACGTCGTCTCCTCCCACGCCTCCGCCCTCGCAACCGGACGCATGAAGAACGTCGGCATCGTCATCCCGTTCCTCAACCGCTGGTTCTACGGCGCCGTGCTCGAAGGCGCCGAAAGCGCCCTGCTCGGCCACGGCTACGACCTCACCCTCTACAACCTGCACGGCGGCGGCGAGGAGCGTCGCAGCGTGTTCGAGCACTTCCTGCTGCGCAAACGCGTCGACGCGGTCATCGCCGTCGCCCTCGAACTCACCGAACGCGAAGTCTCCCGCCTGCACAACCTCGGCAAACCGATCGTCGGCGTCGGCGGCAGCATCGAAGGAGTGCGCACCCTCTCCATCGACGACGTCGCCGTCGCCCGCCTCGCCACCGAACACCTGCTCGCGCTCGGTCACCGATCCATCGCCCACATCGGCGGTAACCGCGACTCCGAAATGGACTTCCACGTTCCCTCGAAGCGCCGCGTCGGCTACGAGGAAGCCCTCGTCGCGGCCGGCATCACCCCCGACCCCGACCTGTTCGAAGCCGCCGACTTCACGCTCCAAGGCGGCTACGCCGCCGCGAAGCAGCTGCTCGGCAACCCGCGCAAGCGGCCCACGGCCGTCTTCGCCGCATCCGACGAGATGGCGATCGGCACGATCCTCGCCGCCCGCGACCTCGGCCTGCACGTGCCCGACGATGTGTCCGTGATCGGCGTCGACGACCACGAGCTGAGCGACTTCTTCGGCCTCTCCACCATCGCCCAGTTCCCCGCGCTTCAGGGCCGGATGGCGGTCGACATCCTCATGGAACAGCTCAACCCTTCCGCCGACGCAACCGACGCGAACACGGCGCTCCCGTTCGAACTGATCGTGCGCTCCAGCACGACCCGGCCCGGCTGATCGGAAAGGCCCCTACCCGGCGCGCGTCTCGTCCAGGTAGCGCTGCGCCGCCGTCGCGACGATGCCGAGATAGCTGTCGGCCGTGTTGTATGCGGCAACCCCGGCGCGGAACCCGTCCTCGGTGGTGAACGACGTCGTCGCGTGGCACAAGTAATTCGCTGAGGCAACCGCCGCGTCGTAGATGTTGTGCGGGTCGGGCACGAGATCCCCGTTCCCGTCGGACGGCCATGACGCCCACGTCTGCGGGATGAGCTGCATCGGCCCGATCGCACGATCAATGTCGGCGGTCTCGTCGAACTGTCCACCATCGGTGTCGGGGATGTGCGCGGTGCTGGTGCCGTCGAGCGGCACCCCGAAGATCTTCGGTGTCACATGGCCGTTCGGTTCGAAGGTCGCGCCACCGTGCCGCCCGTGGTCCGATTCGGCGTACCCGATGCCGGCGAGCGTGTTCCAGCCGAGACCGCACCCGGGGAACACCTCCTCCGCCCCGAGCACGGCCCCCGCGTAGGCGAGCACCGCCTGCGGGGGAATGCGCGTCGCCGTTGCCGTCGCCGCAACCCAGTCCGGATCGACCAGCCCGATCACGCCGGGGCCGGTCGGTTCGGCGGCCAGCGTCGGCGGGGCGGCCTGCTCCGCAAACGTCAGCGTGGCCTCGTCGGAAGGACCGCCGCTGCCGGCACCGCCCGCAGCATCCCCCGCGACCTCGGCGATCCGCGGCGCGAGCAGGGCGGTCGCGAGCACGCCGACAAGCACCACCGCCGCACCGGCGGACGCAAGCGGAATCCAGCGCGCAACCACGTCCTCGTTCCTACCATGCCCATCTGAGTGATATCACTTGCCCGCAGCGATACTGTTCCGCCATGAGACAGCTTCTGCTCCGTGTCGACGATGAACTGCACGCCCGGCTCACGGCGCGCGCCCGCGCTCGCGGCATCTCCCTCAATGCCCTCGCGAATCAGATTCTCGGGGTCGAGATCGACGCCGATCAGCTCCTCCCTCGAGATCGAGTGCGCCTCCACCTGATGGCAATCGGAATCCTCGGTCGTACGGGCGAGTCGACGGCTATCGACGTACCGCCGGTCTCCGACGGCACCTGGCACCAGTTGGTCGCAGAGGAGCAGGCGCGCCTGGGTGAGCGCGACTGGATCGACCAGCTCATCGCAGACCAGAGAGGACTGGCATGATCTGCTACGTCGACTCGTCCGCTCTCGTCCGTCGGTACCTCTCGGACGAGCCCCACGACGAGCGGGTATCCCGCCTGGCAGCAGACCGCGAGGTCGTGCTCGTGTCGGGTTCATGGACACGAATCGAGGTCACCGGCGCTCTGGTTCGCGCAGGTCGAGCGTCGCAAGGCGATGCCTTGACTCATATCGAGCGCTTCGAGCGCGACTGCGCCCCCGCGGGGGGAGCGATCATCCTCCTCGACGTCGAGCAAGCAACCGTCGAGAATGTCGCCCTCGCACTCGTTCGCCAGTACGGTCTGCGCGCGATGGACGCCCGGCACCTCGCGTGCGCCCACGCCGCCCGCGCAGAACTCCGGTCGCCCGATGGGTTCGCGTTTCTGACGCACGATGCCGAGCAGTCCGCAGCCGCGCGCCTTCTCGGCTTCGCCGCGGTCTGACGATCCGACCGCGCGCCGCCCGCGCCGCATCCGACCGGCTCGCCGGATCCCTGCCTCACCGGATTCCCCGCCACGTCACGGCCCGCCGCTACCATGTCGGCATGGCAGATTCCTCGTTCGACATCGTCAGCAAAGTCGACAAGATGGAGGCGGACAACGCCGTCAACCAGGCCCAGAAGGAGATCGCGCAGCGGTACGACTTCAAGGGCGTCGGCGCCTCCGTGGAGTGGAGCGGCGAGAAGCTGCTGCTCAAGGCGAGCGCTGAAGAGCGCGTGAAGGCCGTGCTCGAAGTGCTCGAGCAGAAGTTCATCAAGCGCGGCATCTCGCTGCGCAGCCTCGACGCCGGCAAGCCATACCCGAGCGGCAAGGAGTTCCGCATCGAGGTCGCCATCAAGAACGGCATCTCATCGGAGGATGCGAAGAAGATCTCCAAGATCATCCGCGACGAAGGACCCAAGTCGGTGAAGGCGCAGATCCAGGGCGACGAACTGCGCGTGCAGTCCAAGAGCCGCGACGACCTGCAGGCGGTGATGGCGCTTCTCAAAGGCAAAGACCTGGATGTCGCCCTCCAGTTCGTGAACCTGCGGTGACCGTACAGACCGACGACACCACGACGGCGATCCTCTCGCTCGTCGTCGCACTCCTCATCCTCGCGGGCGACATCACCATCCGCGTGCTCGCGATCATCTACATCCCCCGCAACCGCCGCCCCCAGACGGCGCTCGCGTGGCTGCTCGCGATCTTCTTCATCCCTTACGTGGGCATCATCCTGTTCCTGCTGCTCGGATCGCACCGCTTGCCGAAGGCGCGGCGCGAACGACAGGCGAAGATCAACGAGTACATTCTCGAAACCACCGACGGCATCGAGGATGTCTCGCGCGACCACTCCCGCTGGCCCACCTGGCTCGACCCGATCGTCGAACTGAACCGGTCCCTCGGCGCAATGCCACTCGTCGGCGGCAACAGCGCCTCCCTCTACCCCGAGTACGACGTGGCCATCGCCGCGATGACCCGTGCGGTGGATGCGGCCGAGAAGACCGTGCACGTCGAGTTCTACATCCTCTCCCTCGACCACACGACGAAGCCGTTCTTCGAAGCCCTCGAGCGGGCGATCGACCGCGGCGTGACGGTGCGGGTGCTGCTCGACCACATCGCCAACCTGCGTCAACCCGGCTACCGGCGCACCCTGCGTCGACTGGATCGGATGGGCGCCCTGTGGCACCTGATGCTGCCCGTGCAGCCGTGGAAGTGGAAGTACCAGCGCCCCGACCTGCGCAACCATCGCAAGCTGCTCGTCGTCGACGGCACGGTCGCGTTCACCGGTTCGCAGAACATGATCGACTCCAGCTACGACAAGAAGGGCAACATCAAGCGGGGCCTGCACTGGAAGGACCTCATGGTGCGGTTCGAAGGCCCCATCGTCGCCGGCATCAACGCCCTCTTCGTCACCGACTGGTACAGCGAGACCGACGAGCTGCTGCTGCGAGAAGCGCCGGATGCGCGGCCTGTGCTCACGCGGGAGCCGCTCGACGCGCAGGTGGTGCCGAGCGGGCCCGGTTTCGACGGCGAGAACAACCTGCGCCTGTTCAACTCGCTCGTCTACGCCGCGCAGCACAAGGTCATCATCACGAGCCCGTACTTCGTGCCCGACGACTCGATGCTGTACGCGATCACGACGGCTGCGGAGAGCGGGCTCGACGTGCAGCTGTTCGTCTCCGAGATCGGCGACCAGTTCATGGTCTTCCACGCGCAGCGCAGCTACTACGAGGCGCTGCTGCGCGCGGGAGTGAGGATCTGGCTGTACCCGGCGCCGACGGTGCTGCATTCGAAGCACTTCACGATCGACGACGATGTCGCCGTGATCGGCTCGAGCAACATGGACATGCGTTCGTTCAGTCTCAACCTGGAGATCTCGGTGATGGTGCGCAGTCGCGACTTCGTCGACGACCTGCGCGAGGTGGAGCAGTCGTATCGGGAGGTGAGCCGGGAGCTCACCCTCGAGGAGTGGCTGCACCGGTCGCGCGCCTCGGCGACGCTCGACAACGTGATGCGCTTGACCGCGGCGGTGCAGTGAGGTCGGAATGGCCGATCTCGCCCCGGCGGGAACTGCGCGACCGAGTTCGTGCTGGGCTGCGCCGCCGACCGTTCCCGAGCGTGCTGCTGTGGGGGCCGACGGGCATCGGCAAGACGACACTCGCCGAGTCGCTGCTCGCTGAACTGCCCACCGACCGAGTGGTCCATCTCGTCGGCCTCGACGAGCTCGCCGAGGTGCCGCTCGCCGCCTTCGCCCCCGTGCTCGGCGGACTCGATGGCGCGGGAGACGATCTGGGTCAACGTCTCGGCAACGTGGTGGGAGCCATCACGCGACGACGACCCGAGCTCATCGTCGTCGACGATGCGCCCCTGCTCGACCCGCTCTCCGCGGCGGCCGTGTACCAACTCGCGCGACTGCACAAGCTGCCGAGTCTGCTGATCGCACGGGACGAGCATCCGCTCGAGGGGCCGATCCAACGCCTCGAGCACGAAGGCGTCGTTGAGCGAATCGCCGTGGGTCCGCTGAGCGAGCGCGACGTCGAGTCCCTCCTCACGGAGCGACTCGGCGAACGTGTCGAGCCCGCAAGCGTGCGCAGCATCCACCGTCTGAGCGCGGGCAATCCGCTGATGCTGCGCGGACTGGCGGTCGCCGCCGAGGAGCAACAGCTCGTGCATCCGGGACGGCACGGGCTCGTCGTCGACGATCCCCACCTGCCTGCCCAACTGGGGGCGATGATGTCGGCGCGGCTTCGGATGCTGGGCCAGAGGGAACGGGATGCGGCGACCGTGCTCGCTCTGGCACAGCCCCTGCCGCGCACGGTCGTGGCGGCCAATCCGGACCTGCGCGGCCTGCTCCCGCGCGGACTCGCCGTCGCGGACCCGGCAACCCAACAGGTGGTCCTGTTCCATCCCCTGGCCGCAGCGGTGCTGCTCGACGAACTCGACGACGACCGTGAACGTCTCGTCGAACGAGCAAGCGACCTGCTCGCAGCCTCGGACGACGATCAGTTGAGGTTCCGCGCGGTCATGGCGCGCACGCGACACCACGTCGAGGTGGATGCGCGCGAGCTGGCGTGGGCGGCGGGGTTCGCCCACGCCCTGCAAGACCACCGGCTCGCTGTGCGGCTCGCGACGGCCGCGCGCGAAGGCGGGGACCGGTTCGACGGAACGCTCGCGCTCGGCAGCGCACTGTCATCGCTCGGCGATCCGAACGCCGAGCAGACTCTGCGGGCGGCCCTCGACGAAGCTGACACTGGGTGGCGCCGCGCCGTTGCCACCGTTCGTCTTGGGCAGCACCTGGCCCTGCGTGACGGTCGAGTGCCCGACGCTGTCGCCCTGGCCGAGCACGAACTGGCCAACGCCGAGCATGCCGACGCGCGCGCCCTCATCGGCAGCGAACTGGTCAAGTGGCGTTCGATGGACGGCCAGACCCTCAGCGGCGGCGAGCCCGTGCCCGACAACGATGGCCCCGGACGTCTCGGCGGCCTCATCGCCCAGGCGATGGTCGCCTCCATGACGGGCGACGCGGACGGGACCGAAGCCGCAATCGAGTCGGCTCGCGGGCTCGTCAACGAGCACCGCGCGATCCTCCCGTTCTCCTCCGAGCTGCTCGAGCTCAACGCGTTCCTGGTCGAGGTGATCCGCGGACGACTGCGTGAGGCGGAGTCCCTCGCCCGACAAAACCACGAGCGGGCACGGTCCGATGCGACCGGCCTGTGGAGTTACGCGCGAGCGCTCCTGGCACTGCACACAGGTCGCGCGCGGGAGGCGCTGAGCTTCGCCGAAGAAGCCGTGCACGAGCTGTCGTGGCGTGACTTCACCGGTGTCCGCGACGCCGCGCTTGCGTTGCGTGCGACCGCGGAAGCTCAGAACGGCGAAGACCCCGCCGTCACCTTGGAGCTGCTCGACGAGGTCGCCCGCGCAGACGTCAAGGTGCGCCTGCAGAGCGCGGAGGCGCTCGCGTGGCAGCGGGTCCGTTGCGCGGACGCGCAGGGTGCGGCCGAGATCGCGCGCGCGGCGATCGAGGACGGCACCGCCGCGCACCACTTCACGCTCGCCAGCCTGGCGGCGATCGTCGCCATCCGCGCGGGACGCGGCCGGGATGTCGCTGCGCCCCTGACCGCACTGGCCGATCTCACCCGAAGCCGACTGATCGGCGTGCTCGCCCAGTGGGCAGACGCCAGCACCCCCGACGAGCAAGCCTTGGTTGCCGCCGAACTCGACGAGATCGGGTTGACCGCCCCCGCGGTGGAGTGCTGGATGCTCGCTGCCCGCGGCACCGACCAGCCCGAGCGCGCACGTGCATGGCAGCGCGCAGCCGACGAACGGATCACCGAGGATCTTGCACTTCTCGTCGCTGCGCCGTCGCCCATCGCGCTCACCGAACGCGAACGGGTCGTAGCCCTCGCCGCGGCCTCACGTCTGCGCAGCCACGAGATCGCCGACGAGCTCGGAGTGTCAGTTCGCACCATCGACAACACTCTGGCCCGCGTGTACCGCAAGCTCGGCATCAGTTCGCGCCTCGATCTCCCCTCGGCGTTGAAGGCGAACGGCGTCGAGTAGGAACTACTCATTACCCCGCATCGCGGCCCGGATACCGTGATCGACGTCCACGAGAAAGAGGATCTCACATGCGCACCGTCGCGATCATCGCCGCCGCAGGCACACTCGCCCTCATGCTCTCGGGATGCTTCGGCAACCCGGTGGAATCGATCGTCGAGCAGGCGATCGAGGACCAGACCGGAGTGGAGGTGTCGGCCGGGGGCGAGGACGGACTCGCGACCCTGCCCAGCAGCTGGCCGACCGAGGTGCCCGTTCCCGACGGGAAGCTTCTGCTCGCCCTCAGCGCGGAAGGTTCGTACTCGGCGACGATCGAACTCGGAGACGCGGACGCCGCTCAAGCCGGCCTCGACAAGTTCCTGTTCGCGGGCTACCAGATCACGAGTGAGGCCGACTACGGCGGCCTGAAGAGCTACCAGCTCGCCAGCCCGAACTTCGACGTCAACCTCTCCTTCGGGCCGGACGAGGCCGGCGTGTACGTCGCCAACCTGGTCGCCATCCCTTCCAGCAATTAGCGACTAGCGGAGGGGCTCGTCGCCGAGCGCCGCGAGCTCCTCCCGCACGTACTCGTCGTCGGGACGCAGTTCGGCGAGCCGAAGCTGGATCTCGCGGGCCTCCGCGATTCGACCCAGGGATCGCAGACAGCGACCGATCGTCCACTGCGCGATCTCGCGCTGATCCGTCGAACCGTGCTCGTCGGCGGCGGCCGCCGCCCGCTCGAACTCTCCGAGCGCCTCGGCATAGTCGCCGGCGTCGTGGAACGCCCACCCGAGGTTGTTGTGCAGGGCGATCGCCCAGCGGCGTGTGCGCGGGTCAGTGGACGACTCGATGAGCCGGATGCCGCGCTGCGTCCACTCGGCGGCGCGCGTCGGCTCGGCGATGGCGAGCATGTGGGCCGCGTCGACGGCGAGATCGTCCTCGCCCGCCGCGATCGCGCGTTCGAGCGCATCCTCGAACCAGGGCACCGCCGCGTCCGGTTCGCCCGCCGAGTTGCGCAGGCGACCGCGTTCGAGGGCGACCCGCACGCGAACGACGGCGGCAACGTCGGGAATCCCGTCGAGCACCGCTTCGGCTTCGTCGCGGCGCCCGGCGAGGCCGAGCGCGCGAGCCAACTGGGTGGCCAGCTCAGCCGCTTCGACCGGTCCGCCCGAGGGGGCATCCCCGAATCGGCGGACCGACGCCTCCGCATCCCCGAAATCCCAGAGCTCCGCCAGCCGCGCAGGGTCGAGTCGATCGGTCATGCGCCGAGTGTACGACCGTGATGGAGCGTCGGCGACGGCTTACGGGTTGGAGATGCGCACCATCTCGTCGCGCGGCACGACCTTGATGCGCGTGCGACCCTCTGCGGCACCCAAGGCGAGCTCGTGCTCGTCGAGGTTGTGCCAGCCATCCAGGTTGGTGAACTCGACGCCGCGTTCACGCAGCAGCTCGACGACGGCTGACTCCTCCGGATGCTCGGGGCTCCACCAGTTGGCCTGGTCGTTGACCAGGTGCCGGATCGTCTCCATCGCATCGGACTTGGTGTGACCGATGAGGCCCACGGGACCGCGCTTGATCCACCCGGTCGCGTACACGCCGTTGACCGGTTCGTCGTTGTCGTCGATGACCTGGCCTTCGCGGTTCGGGATCACCCCGCGACGCTCGTCGAACGGGATGCCGGGCAGGGGCGAGCCGAAGTACCCGACCGCGCGGTAGACCGCCTGCACGGGCACTTCGCGGATCTCGCCGGTGCCGCGCACGCCGCCCTCACCGTCCGGCTCGGTGCGCTCGTAGCGGAACGCGGACACCCCGTCGTCGTCACCGACCACTTCGAGCGGCTTGGCGAAGAAGTGCAGATGCAGCCGGCGGGAGGACCCGGTCTGCGGTTGGTCGCGCCACGCCCGGAAGATGCGGTCGATCACCATGATCTGCTTGTTGGTCTCGATGGCGAGCTTCGAGGCTTCGTCGTACTCGAAGTCCTCCTCGTAGACGACCATGTCGACGTCGTCGAGTTCGCCGAGCTCGCGCAACTCGAGCGGGGTGAACTTCACCTGCATCGGCCCGCGGCGACCGAAGACGTGCACGTCGGTGACGGGCGACTCCTTGAGCCCCGCGTACACGTTGGCCGGGATCTCGGTGGGCAGCAGGTCGTCGGCGTGCTTGGCGAGGATGCGCGCCACATCGAGGGCGACATTGCCGTTGCCGATCACGGCGACCTCGCGCGCCGTCAGCGGCCGCTCACGCGGGTAGTCGGGGTGACCGTCGTACCAGCTCACGAAGTCGGCCGCGCCGTAGCTGCCGGGCAGGTCGATCCCCGGGATGTCCAGCGGCGCATCCCGCACCGCTCCGGTCGAGAAGATGACCGCGTGGTAGTGGTCTTTCAGGTCGTCGAGCGTGATGTCGCGACCGTAGAGCACGTTGCCGAACAGGCGGATGCGCCCCGTGTCGAGCACTTCGCGCAGCGCCGTGATGATGCCCTTGATGCGCGGGTGATCGGGCGCGACACCGTAGCGCACCAGGCCGTAGGGCGCGGGAAGCTGTTCGAACAGGTCGATCGACACGTCGAACTGCCGCTCCGTCTTCAACAGGATGTCGGCGGCATAGATCCCGGCCGGCCCCGCTCCCACGATGGCCAGGCGTAGTGTGCTCATTTGCTTCTTTCCACGATGGTCTCGGCGAACTTCGTCAGCGCCTTCTTGACGGGCCCGTCGGGCAGAGGCTCGAGCGCGTCCACCGCGGACTGCGCCCACCGGTGGGCCTCCTCGAGCGTGCGCGCGGTGACGGGGTGAGCGCGCAGCTCGGCGATCGCGGCGGTCAGGTCGGATTCGTCGACCTCCGGCGCGAAACTCGTGGTGTCCAACTCGATGCGGCGCAGCAGCGCGGCGGCATCCTCATCGGTTTCGGCCTCCTTGCGGAGGTAGAGCAGGGGGAGGGTGGCGACTCCGGCCCGCAGATCGGTGCCGGGAGTCTTGCCGGTGTCGGCCGCTTCGCTCGCCAGGTCGATGACGTCGTCGATGAGCTGGAACGCGACCCCGATGCGTTCACCGAACGCGGCGACGGCGACACGGTACTCGTCGGGAGCGTTCGAGAAGATGACGCCCACCTGGGCGGCCGCCGAGATGAGGGAGCCGGTCTTGTCGCTGAGCACCTGGATGTAGTGCTCGATGGGGTCTTCGTCGGCGCGCGGTCCGATCGTTTCGTGCAACTGACCGAGGCACAGCCGCTCGAAGGTCTCCGCCTGCAACTGCAGCGCCCGATCGCCGAGGGTCGCACCGATGCGGCTCGCGCGCGCGAACAGCAGGTCGCCGGTGAGGATGGCCACCGAGTTGCCCCACACGTTCTGCGCGGTGGGCACGCCGCGGCGCATGTCCGCCTCATCCATGACGTCGTCGTGGTACAGCGAGGCGACGTGGGTGATCTCGATGGACTGCGCCGCCGCGATGACGTCATCGTTGTTGCCGTCGCCGAGCTGCGCGGTCAGCAGCGTCAGCACCGGTCGAACGCGCTTGCCGCCCGCCTCCAACAGGTAGCGGCTCGTGACATCGGCGAGGTCGTCGGCGAACTCCATCGCTTCGAGCAGCCCCGCCTCGACGCGTTCGAGCCCTTCTTCGATCGCCTCCGCGAACCGGCGTTCGTCACTGGATGCGAACAGTTTCTCGCCGAGACCGAGCGATGAGGTGAGGGCGCTGCGCCGGGTCACGTGCGTGCTCGGTGTCACTGGTCGACCGTTCCTGTCCTGGGCTACTGCTCGTCGGCCGCCGTGCCCGTGGGCGCGGGGGTACGCGGCGTGCGCGATGCGGGCGTGGCGGTGCCGGTCGCCGGGGTGGTGGTCGCCTTGCGCGACCGGGTCGACGTCGTCCGGCGGGCGACGGAGGCGAGCACGGTCGCGTCGACAGGCTTGCGTCCGCGGTGCAGGGCGACGATACCGCCGGTCAGGTTGCGGTAGGCGACGCGGATGAACCCGACACTGCGGATCCACTTCGACAGCTCGGGCTGGTCAGGCCAGGCGCGGATCGACTCCGCGAGGTAGTCGTAGGCTTCCGGGTTGCTGCTCGTGCGCCCCGCGACGAGCGGCAGCACGCGGCTGAGGTAGGTGTTGTAGGCGGCGCGGAAGATCGCCACGGGCGGCTTCGAGAACTCGCACACGACGAGCCGGCCGCCCGGCTTGAGCACACGATAGAACTCGGCGAGCGCCGCCTTCGGGTCGGTGATGTTGCGCAGGCCGAAGCTGATGGTGACGGCGTCGAACTCGTTGTCGCCGAACGGCAGCGCCATCGCATCCGCCTCGATGAACTCGATCTTGCGGTGCCGACGGCGGCCTTCGGCGATCATGCCGGGCGAGATGTCGACGGCGACCACGCGAGCGCCGCTGCGCGCGAGCGCGGCGGAGCTGGATCCGGTGCCGGCCGCGACGTCGAGGATGCGCTCCCCGGGCTGCGGCGCGACGGCACGCACCATCGCCGCGCGCCAGAGGATGTCGTTGCCGCCCGACAGGAGAGTGTTGGTGCGGTCGTAGCCCCGCGCGACTCCATCGAACATGCTCGCGACATCGTCGCGACGCTTGTTCAGATCTGCTCGAGCCACGCGTCAAGTCTAGGCCGTCAGCCTGCACGCCTTCGGTGAGTCGGAGTACGATCCCGGCCCGGGACTACGCTGAATACTGTGGAACTGCCGGTGCTCTCATCCCGCACCGTGACCGTTCCCGAGGATGCCGCGCTTCTCGAGTGGGCCGACGCGCGGCGGCCCTCCGTCTTCATCCGCGACGGCGAAGGAATCGTCGGCGTCGGTGAGCGGTTACGGCTCGAGTTCGCCGGCGCCGACCGCATCGCGCGGCTCGCCGCAGCGTGGCGGGAACTGTCCGCGCGTGCGCGCGTGGAGGACGCCGTGGGTCTGCCCGGCACGGGGCTCGTGGCGTTCGGGAGCATCGCCTTCTCAAGCCTGTCGCCCGGGACGAGTGTGCTCATCGTTCCCGCCGCCGTCGTCGGTCGGCGCGACGGGGTGACGTGGCTGACCACGATCGACGATGCCCCGGTGCCTGCTCGCACCGCGCTCGGCGAACCGCCCGCGGCCGACCTGCAGCCCGCGGGCACCTCCCCCGCCGCCTACCGGGCGGCCGTCGCCGCCGCGACCGACGCGATCGCCGCCGGTCGGCTCGAGAAGGTCGTGCTCGCGCGCGACCTTGGCGGCCACGTCCCCGCGCACGCGGATCGCCGCGCCGTGCTGCGGCGGCTCGCCGACAGCTACCCGCTCACGGCCGTGTTCGCCGTCGACGGACTCGTCGGTGCCAGCCCCGAAACCCTCGTGCGGGTGCGCGACGGTGAGTTGAGCGCTCGCGTGCTCGCCGGCACGGCGGCACGCACGCCGGGCGACCCCGCCACCGACGGAGCGGGCGCCGACCTCGTCGCGAGCGCAAAGAACCGCGGCGAACACGAGCTCGCGGTGCGCAGTGTGCTCGACGCGCTCGGCGCGCACGCGACGACGGTGCGGCGCTCCCCCGAACCGTTCGCGCTGCAACTGCCGAACCTGTGGCACCTGGCCACCGACATCACCGCCGACCTGGCGCCCGGCCGCACCGCTCTTGACCTGGTCGGCGCCCTGCATCCGACCGCCGCCGTAGCGGGCACCCCCACGGCGGACGCGTTGAGCCTCATCGCCGAACTCGAACCCGTCGACCGGGGCCGTTACGCCGGACCCGTCGGATGGGTGGACGGCACCGGCGACGGCGAGTGGGCGATCGCGCTGCGCTGCGCGCGCATCGACGACGACGGCGCGGTCACCGCGTGGGCGGGCGCCGGAATCGTCGGCGATTCCGACCCGGACCGCGAACTCGAGGAGACGGAGCTCAAGTTCCGCCCCATCCGCGACGCCCTCCGCTGATCGGGCGGCCCTGCGGTCGCAGCAGCTCAGGTCGCGGCCAGGCGCGCCTTCTGCTCCTCCACATCGAAGTCCGCAGCAGGCCACTGCGGGTCGAGGCCGCGCATGGCGTCTAGGAGCAACCCCTGCACCGCCCAGCGCGCGTACCACTTGCGGTCGGCGGGCACCACGAACCACGGGGAGGTCGCCGTCGACGTGCGCTCCAAGGCGATCTGGTACGCCTCCTGGTACTGGGGCCACCGTTCACGTTCGTCGATGTCACCGGGGTTGAACTTCCAGTGCTTGTCTGGGCGGTCCAGCCGCTCCTGCAGCCGCCTCTTCTGCTCCTCCGACGAGATATGCAGCATCACTTTGATGAGGGTCGTGCCCGTCGCGGCGAGCTCATCCTCGAACCGAGTGATGAGGCCATAGCGCTCCTCGATCACCTCAGGCGACGAGAAGCCTCGCACGCGATGGATGAGCACATCCTCGTAGTGCGAACGGTCGAAGACGCCGATGAGACCGGGACCGGGGAGCTGCTTGCGGATGCGCCACAAGAAGTCGTGCGCCTTCTCCTCGTCTGTGGGCGCCTTGAAGGCGTAGATACGCACCCCCTGCGGGTCGATGCCGCCGACGACGTGGCGCACGATCCCGCCCTTGCCGGCCGTGTCCATCGCCTGCAGCACGAGCAGCACGCGGCGACGGCCGCCGAACTTGCTCTCCGCCCACAGACGTTCCTGCAGGTCGTCGAGTTCGTCACGACGGTCGGCGAGCTGACGCTCCGCCTCCGCCTTGTCATCCATGCCCGGCGTCGACGACGGATCGACGGCGGCGAGGTCAAAGCCGTCGCCGACCGGCTGCAGTGGTGCGTTCATCCCGTCACGCTAGTCCCCACGGGTCTGTTGCGCACAGGTGCGGCGGCCGCGTCAGCGCGGCAGAGGCACCTCGACGACGACGGGACCAGCGGATGCGGTGAGCGCCTGATCGAGCTGGCCGCGCGTCTCCACTCGGCGATACTCCCAGCCGTACGCGTTCGCGAGCGCCTCCACGGGCGCGTTCTGCGGCGTGTAGAGCACGCGCTCGAAGCCGGCGCCCGCCGACTGGGCGACCTCTAGTCCGTCGAAGATCGTGCCCCCGCCGTCGTTGCCGACGATCACCTGAATGCGCGGCCTCGGCTCGCCCACCCCGAACAGAAGCGCGCCGACATCGTGCAAGAACGTGAGGTCACCGACGAGGGCGCGGGTCGTTCCCGTGTCACCGCTCGCGAGCGCGATGCCGAGTGCCGTCGAGATCGTGCCGTCGATGCCCGCGAGGCCCCGGTTCGCGTGCACCCGGATGCGCTTTCCCGGTACCACCTTGTCGGCTTCGCGGATCAGGCGGGATGCGCCCAGCACGAGCCGGTCGTGCGGCCACGTCGCCTTCCACACCGCCTCGACGAGACCGCGCCTGGTGACGGGGGCGCGCACGGCGGCGAGTTCCGCACGAGCGTGCTCTCCTGCGGGCGCCGACACATCGGGCGCCACATCCGCCTCGCCGATGAGTGCGCGCGAGGCCGCCACCCACCGTTTCGCCCAGCGCGCCTCGAACGGCTCCCCCTCCACGAGGATCGCGTCGGCGAACGTCGCGACCGCGCGGCCGGGGTTGTAGTCTTCCGCGCCCGCGTGACGGATGACGACAGTGGCCACGCCTTCCCGCTGGATGAGGGCGGGCACCTCACGACTGAGAGTGGGGTGACCGAACACGATGACCCGTTCGACGCGGCCACCGAAGTCCTCCTCGTGGAGCAGCTCCCGATAGGCGACCACCAACTGCGGGCCGTAATGGGAGCCGCTGGACACCTCCGCAAGAAGCGGGGCACCCAGTTCGCGCGCAACCTCTTCGGCACGCGGACCTGCACCCGTGCCGGCGACCACGATGGTGCCGGGCGCACTCGACACGCGCAGAGGCTCGCCCGTACGCGGGGTCCGTTCCGGCGCGGCGCCATGCTCGATCGGCTCATCGTCGGCCCAGCGGAACGGCGACGACAGCGGCTCCGCGAAAGCAAGGTTCACGTGCACGGGTCCGGTCGCCCACGCGAGCGCGCCGCGGGCGAGTTCCGCCGCCAGGCCCGCCTCGCCGGGCTCGCCCATGGGGGCCCCGACATCCCAGGTGCGGCGAACGGCCGACCCGAAGATGCCCGGTTGCTCGGTGGTCTGGTTGGACCCGATGCCGCGCAACGAGTCGGGCCGGTCGGCGGTGACGACGATGAGCGGAACGCCCGAATGGTGCGCCTCGAGCACTGCGGGATGCAGGTTGGCGACCGCGGTGCCCGAGGTCGTCACCAGGACGACGGGACGACCGGACTCGACGGCGAGGCCGAGACCGAGGAACCCGGCAACACGCTCATCGATGCGCACATGCAATCGCAACGCGCCGACGCGCTCGAACTCGGCGGCGGCAAGCGCCAGCGCTTGCGAACGAGATCCGGGGGAGACGACCACATCCCGCACGCCGAGACGCACGAACTCGCGGAGGAGGGCCACGGCGAAGGTCGTGGCCGGAGCCTCACTTGGTGGAGTCGGATTCATCGTCGAGGTCGGCGAGTTCCTGCTCGAGGCGGCGGATACGCTCCGCCTGCTCCTCCTCCGCGGTCAACGACCGCAGGAACGCCGGGTCGTCGTCGGGCGCGATCACCCGACGCTCGCCGCCCCGGTTGCGGCGCCAGTCCCGTCCGATCGTGAACCACAGCAGGGCACCCACGATCGGCACGAGCACGATCACGAGGATCCAGGCGAGCTTGGGAAAGGCACGCACACGGGAACGGTCGATGACGACGACATCGACAATCGCGAACACGTCGAGCACGAGCGCAACGACGCCGAACACGAGCAAGCGACCCATTCCGTCATTCTAGGCGGGCGAACCGGCCGGTTCCTGAAGTCCGGCGGCGCAGGAGCAGCTCCGCGGGGCGCCTACACTGTCAGGGTGAAACCGTGGCTCGCGTACACCCTTCTGCGGCTCGGGCTGTTCGCGGTCGTGTTCGCGGTGCTCATGCTGCTCGGAGTTGAGTGGTGGCTGTCGGCGATCTTCGCCGCCGTCATCGGACTGTGCGTCGCGTACATCTTCTTCGGGCGGCTGCGAGAACAGGTCGCCCGAGAACTCGCGCAGCGCCGCACCCGCCCGCCGGTCGACGCGGATGCGGACGCCGAAGACGAGAAGTCGAACTCCTAGAAGGCGATCGCGGCACCGAGGCCGAGGCCGTACGCGAGCGACGTCAGCACCGTGAGACGCAACGCGATGACGAACTCGACGGGGGTCTTGGCGAGGATCGTGATCACGGCGGCAGGAATCGCAGCAAGCAGCGCGAAATAGACGTAGCCGGCGTATTCGAACAGCAGCGTGTAGTACGCGAGCACCCCGAACGGCAGCAGCACGAGCACCGCGAACAGGATGCGCGACGCCCGGTCGCCGATGAGCACGGCGAGGGTGCGCTTGCCGGCGAGAATGTCTTGCTCGCGGTCTCGCAGGTTGTTGACGAGCAACGTCGCGGCGGCGAGGAAGCCGGCCGCAGCGCCCGTGATCCAGCTGTCGAGCGGGAACTGGCCCGACAGCACGTACGTCGTACCCACCGTGGCGACCAGCCCGAAGAACAGGAAGGCGACCAGCTCGCCGAGACCCGCGTAGCCGTAGGGTCGCTTGCCGCCCGTGTAGAACCAGGCGGCGAGCAGGGCGACCGCGCCGACGGCCAGCAGCCACCACAGCCCGGTGCGGACCACGATGATGATGCCCGCCACGGCGGCGAGCGCGAAGAAGACGAGCGCGACGGCGAGCACGGTGCGAGGCTTGGCCATGCCGGATCCGGTGAGCCGCGCCGGTCCGACGCGATGCTTGTCGGTGCCGCGCACCCCATCCGAGTAGTCGTTGGCGAAGTTGACGCCGATCTGCAGGCACACCGCCACCGCGAGGCACGCGAGGGCGCGCAGCCAGTGCCAGCCGGGTCCGCCGTCGAAGTGGGTGAGCAGGTAGGCGACGCCGGTACCGAGGGCGACAGGGGCGACCGACAGCGCGAGCGTCTGCGGGCGAGCGCCGGCGATCCAGTCACCGAGCCGTGCCTTGCGCACCTTGGGGGCGCCCGGCGGGCGACCGCCGGGGCGGCCCGACTTGCCGGAGGGCTTGCCGCCTGACGCCTTCTTCGGCGCGGGAACGGTCTTCGGATCGATGCGCTGCTGCTTCGGTTGAGCCACGACGAAATCCTAGTGAGTGCCCGCGCGCACCGCCCGTGGCGGCCCGCGTCGTGGCGCCGCCCCGGCTCATCCCCTGCGGTGGGGTGGTCTCGATACGCCGCTGACGCGGCTACTCGACCGACGGGAAGTGGGGTGGTCTCTCGTCGGTCGAGTAGGCCCGCAGGGCCGTATCGAGACCACCCAACCACTCCCGTCGGTCGAGTAGGCCCGCAGGGCCGTATCGAGACCACCCGACCACTCTCGTCGGTCGAGTAGGCCCGCAGGGCCGTATCGAGACCACCCGGCGATCAGGTCAGGCGATCACGGGGCGACGATCCTCGCGACGGAACAGGTCGCGGCACAGCAGGATGCCCGCCGCCAGCAGGGCGAGCGCACCGGTCACGTACAGCACGTACGCGGCCGCCACGAAGGCCACCGGCCAGCCGGACGCCGCGACGTCGCCGGAGCCGAGCCCCGTGGCGGCACTCACCCACACGGTTACGCCGAAGAACACGGCCGCGCCCGCGAACGCACCGAGTACGAGCCCGCGGCGCCGGCGCGCGAGGATGCTCGCAACGGCGAGCAGGAGCCCGCCGCCGAGCACCACCCAGGCGAGCTCGCCCGGCATCAGGTAGTCGAACTGCAGTCCCCACGCCGCGATCAGGAAGACGAGCGACAGCACAAGCGGGGCCGCAAGCGGGAACCCGACAAGGACCGTGCCGCCGATGGCGAGCACGCGCGCGATGGTGATGCGGATGATCTCGGTCATGGTGGTCCCCTCGGTCACGCTCATCCTGCTCCCTCGGCACCCGGCAGGGTAGGACCTAGGGCCCGCTGTGACCGTTACGGCTTCCTGGCCCGGAGGCGCTCGACCGCACCCGCCTTGGTTCGCACGCTCTCCACGACCCGCAACCCGGCCCGCTCAACGAGCGGCAACTGCCGGCGGGTGAAATGCTCACCGGCCGCGCGGATGGTGATGCGCTCCACGAGCCACTGCAGGGCGAAGACCGGCGGCCACGTGCTCGACACATGGTCGAGCAGCAACAGGGTGCCGCCCGGCACGAGCACCCGCGCGAACTCGGCGATCGCCGCGTCCGGCCGCGGAATCGAACAGAGGGCGAGCTCGCTGACGACGGTGTCGAACGACCCGTCGGGGAACGGCAAGCGCTCGGCGTCACCCTCATGCAACTCGATCGGGATGCCGAGCTCGGCCGCACGCGCCCTCGTCTGTGCGAGCATCCTCGGGCTCAGGTCCACCCCGACGAGCTGCACGCCGGTCGGGTAGAAGGGCAGGCTCCGCCCGGTGCCGACCGCGACTTCGAGCACCCTGCCCTGGGCGCGGGCGCCGATCCACTCCCGCGCGTCACCGACGAAGGCACGCTCGAACCGCGACATGACGTGGTCGTAGTCGTCCGCGGCCGCCTCCCACACCTCGCGTTGGCGCGCGGTCTCCCGCGACTCCGGATGCGGCGACTCCGGATGCGGCGACTCCGGATCCCGCGACTGTGGCACGATCGCCTCCTCCGGTCCGATCCTCACACCGTGAAGCGGTAGCCCATGCCCGGTTCGGTCACGAAATGCACCGGATGGGCGGGGTCCGCCTCGAGCTTCTTGCGCAACTGCGACATGTACAGACGAAGGTAACCCGTGTCGCGCGTGTACTGCGGACCCCACACTTCGGTCAGCAGCGCCTCGCGCGTGACCAAGCGGTCACGGTTGCGCACGAGCATGTCGAGCATCCGCCATTCGGTGGGGGTGAGGCGCACCGGTCGACCCGCCCGCGTGACGACGCGGGCAGCGAGGTCGACGGTCACCTCCCCGAACGAGACGAGTGCGGCGCCCTCCGTCGGCGGCGCGGTGCGCCGCGACAGGGCGCGCAAGCGGGCCAGCAGTTCATCGGCCGAGAACGGCTTGGTCACGTAGTCGTCGGCGCCCGCATCGAGCGCGTCGACCTTGTCGGCGCTGTCACTGCGCCCCGACACCACGAGCACCGGCACCGCGCTCCAGCCGCGGATCGCCTGGATGACCTCGATCCCGGTGAGGCCCGGCATGCCCAGGTCGATGACGATGAGATCGGGATGCGCGGCGATCGCCGCATCGAGCGCCTCCCGACCATCCGAGGCGGTGATCACCTCGTAGCCGTGCGCGCCGAGCGTGACCCGCAGCGCACGCAGCATCTGCGGATCGTCGTCGGCGATGAGCACCTTCATGCGGCGCCGAGCTCCACGACCATGGTCAATCCGCCGCCCGGAGTGTCCTCCGCTTCGAGGCTGCCGCCCATCGCCTCGACGAACCCTTTCGACAGGGACAGGCCGAGGCCCACGCCGACGGTGTTGTCGGTGTCACCGAGACGCTGGAAGGGCACGAATACCGTGTCGCGCCGCTCCGCGGGAATCCCCGGACCGACATCGATCACCCGCAACTGCACGCGACCCTCGAACTGGCTCGTCGCGACCGCGGGCACCCGGCCTTCGGGCGAGAAGCGCACCGCATTGGCGAGCAGGTTCACGAGGGCACGCTGCAGGAGCACCCGGTCCGCGACGACGGCCGGAACCGCCGGATCCAGGTCGAGCTCCACATCCCCCGGCGACAGGCGCAGCTCTTCGAGCGCCCCGCCGACGACGTCGTCGATCGACACGGTCTCGAGACTCACCCCGAGCACACCGGCCTGCAGTCGACTGGCGTCCAGGAGTTTGGTCACCAGATCCGCGAGCGCCTCCAGGCTCTCCTGGGCGGCGGCCAGCAGCTCCTCCTCGTCATGCGGGCTCAGCGACACATCGTGGGACCGCAGGGCCGTGATCGCGGCGGTCGCCGCCGCAAGCGGACGACGCAGGTCGTGGCCGACCGCGGCGAGCAACGCGGTGCGCAACCGATCCGCCTCCGCCACGGGGCGCATCGTCTCCGCCTCCGCGGCCAGCTCCCGCCGCTGCACCGCGCTCTGCAACTGCGACAGGAACGCGCCGAGGATTCGCCGATCCGACGGGGCCAGCTCGGCCCCGCGCAAGTAGAGGCTCGCGTGGTCACCGAGGGGGAATCGCGACTCGACGTCGTCGTCCCGCGCCCGGCTCGCATCCGTCGCCGTGTGCACGGCGACCCCGTTCACACTGAGGATGACGCTCGCCATGCCGAACGCCTCCCGAAGCACACCCGCCGGTCGAGTAGCGGGCGCAGCCCGCGTATCGAGACCCACCCCGCCCGCCGAAGGTGCGGCACGAGTGGTCTCGATACGGCGCTGACGCGCCTACTCGACCGGTGGAGGGGACGCTGACGCGCCTACTCGACCGGCGGAGGGGTCGCGTTACGCCTCGATGACGATCGGCACGAGCATGGGCCGGCGGCGCAGCGACCGGTCCGCCCAGCGGCCCACCGTGCGACGCACCGCCTGCTGGAAGTCGTACGTGTCACGAACCCCCGCCTCGGCAGCCTGGCGCAGCGCATCCTCCACGAGCGGAACGACCGCATCGAACACCGAGTCGTCCTCGGCGAGACCGCGAGCATGGATGTCGGGCCCGCTGATCACCTCGCCGGTGAGCGCATCCACGACGACGACGATCGAGATGAAGCCCTCCTCGCCGAGCACGCGGCGGTCCTTGAGGCTCGCCTCGGTGAGCTCGCCGACCGACGCGCCGTCGACGTAGACGTAGCCGAGGTCGCGCTGCCCGACGAGACGCACCACGCCATCCTTCAGGTCGAACGTGGCGCCGTTGTTGCCGATGAACACGCGCTCCGACGGGATGCCCGTCGCCTCGGCGAGCCGGGCGGCTGCATGCAGATGCCGAGACTCCCCGTGCACGGGCAGCACGTTGCGAGGCCGCATGATGTTGAAGCAGTACAGCAGCTCTCCCGCCGCCGCGTGACCGGAAACGTGCACGCGCGCGTTGCCCTTGTGCACGACGTTGGCGCCCTGCGCGGTGAGCTGGTCGATCACTCGGTAGACCTTGCTCTCGTTGCCGGGGATGAGGCTCGCCGCCAGGATCACCGTGTCGCCCGGCCCCACCTCGACCGCGTGCTCACCGCTCGCGATGCGACTGAGGGCCGCCATCGGCTCGCCCTGCGACCCGGTCGAGATGAGCACCACCCGCTCGGGCGGCAGGTTCTGCGCCTCCCGCGAATCGATGAGCACGCCGGACGGCACGGACAGGTAGCCGAGGTCGGCGGCGATCCCCATGTTGCGGATCATGCTGCGGCCGATGAACGCGACCTGACGGTGGTTGGCGGCGGCCGCATCCAATACCTGCTGAACGCGGTGTACGTGGGTCGAGACGGAGGCGACGATGACCCGACGCGGAGCCCGGCCGATCACCTCGTCGATGACGGGGCCGATGCGACGTTCGAGATCGACGAAACCCGGCACGTCGGCGTTCGTCGAATCGACGAGCAGCAGGTCGACGCCTTCCTTGCCGATGCGTGCGAACTCGGTGAGGTCGGTGATGCGGCCGTCGAGCGGAAGCTGATCCATCTTGAAGTCGCCCGTCGCGATGACGGTGCCAGCGCTCGTGCGCACGGCGACGGCGAGCGCATCCGGAATGGAGTGGTTCACCGCGATGAACTCGAGCGCGAACGGTCCCGCCTCGATGCGGTCGTTCTCGCGCACGTTGCGCACGGTCGGGGTGAGTCGGTGCTCCTTCAGCTTCGCCTCGATGAGGGCGAGCGTGAGCGTCGACCCGACGAGCGGGATGTCGGCGCGCATGCGCAGGAAGTAGGGAAGAGCCCCAATGTGGTCTTCGTGACCGTGGGTGAGCACCACCGCGACGATGTCGTTGACGCGTGCGCGGAGAAACTCGAAGTCGGGCAGGATCAAGTCGACGCCCGGCTGGTGCTCCTCAGGGAACAGCACCCCGCAGTCGACGATGAGGATGGAGCCGTCGATCTCGAACGCGGTCATGTTGCGACCGATCTCGCCGACGCCGCCGATGGGGGTGATGCGCAGAACGCCGGGTTCGAGCGGCGGCAGTTCGGTCGTCGTGGGTGACATGCAGTGGTGACCTTCCCGATTGCGGGCGCCCGGGTGACCCGGTCGCGTCAGCGTTGCGCCCTGTCTTGAGGGTACTTGCTGCAGTCGCGTGCCCACGCATCAGGCGCCGCGCGCGGTTCGCAACGATCGCTCACGATTGCTATCGTGACGTCAGGCCCGCCCCACCGGCGCGCCCCGGCCCCGCCGGTCGATCCTCGGGGGTGAACCACCGTGACAGCCCCGCTGTTCGTCTCCATCGACGGCTTCGACGGCGCCGGCAAGTCGACGCTCGCCGCCGGCCTCGAAGCCGCCCTCACCCGACGGGGCGTCCGCGTCGCCGTCGTCGACCGCACTCTGCCCCGATCGACGCCCACCATCGACGCCCTTGCGCACGCCATCAAGCGCTCGGACGGGGGGATCGAGCCCCTCGACCCGCTGTCGGATGCGCTCCTGCGGGCCGCGTGCGGCCGAGAACGACTCGCCGTCGGGGCCGACGCCGACGTCGACGTCGTCCTCCTCGACCGGTGGCTGGCGTGGGACCTCAGTCGCACTGACGACGAGGCCTACGCGCTCACCCGCACGGTCTTCGCCGAGATCGTGCGGCACGCGGGCGACCTCCTCGCGATCCTTCTCGACATCGACTTCGAGACGGCCTGGGCCCGCGTCGAGAGGCGCGGCGGCACGCTCAGCCCGCGCGAACTGCTCGGGCCCGACCACAATCGCGCCCTGCATGCGCGCCTGCCGGTGGGCCGCGCTCGCCTGAGGGAGTGCGGCGCCGCGGTGACAACGCTGGATGCGCGCCTGAGCCCCGCCGACGTGCTCGCGCGCGCCCTCGCCCTCGTCGAGGCGAGACGATCCGAATCCGCCGACCGGGGCGCGCTGCCGTTGCGCACCGACGACGTCGCATGACGCGCGCGCTCGTTACGGGAGGCGCGGGGTCCATCGGCTCCCACCTGTGCGCCCGACTCGTCGCCGAGGGCTACTCGGTGGTCGTCGTCGACGACCTCTCGACCGGACGGCTCGAGAACATCGCCGCGCTCATCGAATCCGGCGCCCTGGAGTTTCACGAGCAGGACGTGGCGGCCGGACTGGACGTGACCGGCCCGCTCGACCTCGTCATGCACCTCGCGTCCGCCGCGTCGCCCGCCGACTACACGCGTCGACCCATCCAGACCCTCATGGCCGGATCCGTCGGCACCCTGCGTGCGCTCGAGCTCGCGCACGAGACCGGCGCGCGCGTCGTCGTCGCCTCGAGCTCCGAGGTGTACGGCGACCCGCTCGTGCACCCGCAGCGGGAGGACTACCGCGGCAACGTGGATCCCGTCGGCCCGCGCAGCTCCTACGACGAGGCGAAGCGGTTCGCCGAAGCCCTCACGACCGCGTTCACCAGCGCGCAGGGAGTCGACGCCGGCATCGCCCGGATCTTCAACACCTACGGACCGCGCATGCGCGACTCCGACGGTCGTGCCGTTCCGCAGTTCATCGCCCAGGCCCTCGCCGACGAACCGATCACCGTGCACGGCGACGGCCTTCAGACCCGGTCCCTCTGCTATGTCGACGACATCGTCGACGGGCTCCTGCGGCTCGCGCGCTCGACCGTGACGGTGCCGGTGAACCTCGGCAGCACCGACGAGATCACCGTGCGGGAACTGGCCGAGACCATCAGGGCGCTCGCCGGATCCACCGCGCCGATCGTCTACGTGGAACGGCCCGTGGACGACCCCCAGCGGCGGCGGCCCGACCTCGGCCGCGCGCGGGACCTGCTCGACTGGTCGCCCGTCGTCCCGCTCGAGGAGGGACTGCGCCGCACGATCGACGACGCCCGAGGCCGGACCACGCGATGACCGACCTCGCCGGGCTGCGAGTGCTCCTGCTCAAGAGCAAGCGGCTGCCGCGCAGCGTCGCCGACATCACCGACGGCGGATCGGCGCACGTCTATCGGCTCGCCGCCGAACTCGATCGGCGCGGCGCCGACGTGACGGCCGTGGTCCGGGCCGAGGCCGGGGGTGCCCCGTCGGCCGCAGGACCCTACCGCGAGGTCATCGAGGTCGAGACCGGCCGGTCGCCGCGCACTGACATCCTCGGCCGGGACGCGGAGGACGGGGAACGGTTCGTCGCGGCCGTTCCCGACCCGCTGCTCCGGGCGGAGGGTCGGGTGCTGCACGTGCACCACTGGTCGTCGGCGATGGGGCTCGTCGAGCGGCTGCCCGCCACCACCCCGGTCGTCTTCACGCCGCACCTGCTCGCCGTCGAGAAGGCCGACATCCTCGGGGTGCCGCTGCCGGCGGCCGTGCGGGATGCGGAGGGCACCATCCTGCGCCGGGCGGACGCGGTCGTCTTTCTCTCCGATGCCGAGGGGGCCCGCGCCGCGGCCGAGTACGGGGTGTCCGGACCGCACACGGTCGTCATCCCGAATGGCGTCGGCCTGGGGCCGCTCCCGCCCCGCCGCGCCGCGGACGGGCGGGTGCGCGCGACCAGCATCGGACGCCTCGCCCGTCAGAAGGGCTACGACGTGCTGCTCGACGCCCTCGGGCGCCTCGCGCCCGACGTCGCGGAGGTGCTCGACGTGCACCTGTACGGCCCCGGCTATGACGAGCCCGACCACGAGCGGGCGTTGCGCGACGCGGCGGTGCGGCTGCGGGTCCCCGTGACGTTCGCCGGCGCCCTCCCCCATGACGGCGTCGCCGCGGCCCTCGCCCGCAGCGACATCTACGTGCAACCGTCACGCTACGAGAGCCAGGGCATCGCGATCCAGGAGGCGATGTCCGCCGGCCTGCCCGTGATCGCGACAGCGCTGCCCGCCGTCGCGGAGTACGCCACCGACGGCCGCGACGCCGTGCTCGTGCCCGTCGAGGATGCCGCGAGCCTCGCCCGAGCGATCGAGCGCCTCACGCGCGACGCGTCGGAGCGGTCACGCCTCGGATCCGCCGCCGCGACCGCGCCCACCCTCCAGACGTGGTCGGCGTCCATCAGCGCGTCGATCGACGTGCTGCGCGCGGCCGCGCGGGGCGCGGACCGCACGACCGACGCCCCCGACGCCGAGGAGCACTCCCCGTGACCGAGTCCGCCGCGTTCGCCGTTCCCGAACCGATCGCCGCCCTGCTGGCACGCACGATCGCCGAACTGTCGGCGCGGCCGGGAACGGTCGCGATCGAGCTCGTGGGCTCGCTCGCCCGCGGACAGTTCCGGTCCGGAAGCGACCTCGACGTTCAGGTCATCCTCGACCACGAGCCGGAGTCGGACGAGAGCTGGGTCTTCGACGCCACTGGCGTCGCCGTCAACGCCCACTACGAAGCCCTCGACGCGGTCGTCGCCCTCGCGGACGCCACGCCCGAGACGTTCGGCGCCGCCGTGCGGGCGGAGTGGCTGCCCGACCGGCTGACCGGCGCGCGCACACTGTGGGTGAGCGACGACGACCGCGGGCGGGGCTGGGGAGCGCTGCGCGATCGGGTCGTCGCCCGACGCCACGACCCCACCGAACTTCCCGGCATCGTCGAGGCGTTCCTCGCCCACGGCCGGTCCCTCCTCGAACTCGGACGGGACCACCTCGGCGCGGGGGCGCCGCTCGACGCGTGGCAGTGCGCGCGCGACGCCGCCGCCACCCTCGCGCACGGGCAGTTCGTGCGGGCCGGCCGCATCATCCGCGGACTGAAGCGCACGCCCGAGCTGCTGCGCGAGATCGACCAGCACGCGCTCGCGGCGGCGCTCGTCGCGACCGTCGGCGGCCCGCTGACCACGGAGGATCTGCTCGCGCTCGCGGATCGTCGCACGCGATTCCGCGAGACGAGCGCGCGCTACGTCGCGGCGCTGGAGGCGGGCGAGTCGCCCGTGACCGGACTCGAGACGCGCCGCTGGCAGGAGCACGCCACCAATGCGGTCGACTACTACAGGTCACTCATCGACGACGGCTACGGCGACGGGATGCTCAACCATCTGCGGACGCTCTCGGGTGCGGTCAAGCTTCCCGCGACCGCGCTCGACCTGCTCGGCACCCCGTCCCCCACCCCGTACGAGGCGTGGGGAGCGGCGGAACCAGCCGAGGTCGTGCACTCGGAGTGGATGACGCTCATGGGGTTCGCGCGCACGCGCGACGACGCGGACGAGTCGGCCGGGCGCGCGCTCGCGCTCATCGAGCCGTTCGCGCGGGCCTGACCCGATCGCGCAGTGCGGCGCCGACCGCGATCGCACCGGCGACGACCACCGCGATCCACAGCGCCGCCGTGCCGAGGGCCGCGTGCGCCAGCCCGCCGAGCACGGCTCCGCCAGCGATGCCGACCCACAGCAGCAGCGAGAGCACCCACGCCCAGCGCGGGCCACCGCTGAAAGCGGCGACGATGCCCTCGCCCACTTTGACGAGGGCGCCCGTGACGTAGGTCAGGCCGAGCGTCGTGCCGTCGCGGGCGAACAGCACGTTGACGGCGCCCATGGCCACGGCCAGTCCGAGAATCCCGATCCGCCCGGCCGGGGTGAGGGTGACGACGACGGTGGCGATCGCGAGCACGACGGCGACCAGGCCGACGATCGCCGCCGAGCGCAGACGTCGAACGCGGCCGACGATCGTGCCGAGGACCACTCCGAGCACGAAGCATCCGACGAGTTCGAGTGCCAGCAGCCACCCGGTCGCGCCCTGCGCGAGTTGGACGCCACCCGAGGTCGTGTTGCCGCTCATGAACGAGACGAAGTACCCGCCGAGATAGATGAACGCGATCGCGTCGACGAACCCGGCGAGCGTCGAGAGGGAGACAGCCTCGAGCGTGAGGCGAGGTGTGGGCATGATTCACATCGTGGCATACCGCGCAACTCACAGCCGGTTCCCAGGTGCGCGGGACCAAAACGGGGTGCCACGCTGTTCTTACTGATGTCGCCGCATCCAGCGGTGAACCACCAGTCAGGAGGAACCGTGACCACCGAGTACGCGAAGACGCCCGAGGCCCTCGCCCGCCTCACCCCGCAGCAGTTCCACATCACGCAGGAGGAGGGCACCGAGCCCGCCTTCCGCAACGAGTACTGGAACAACCACGAGCCCGGAATCTACGTCGACGTGGTCTCCGGCCAGCCCCTCTTCTCGTCGACCGACAAGTACGACAGCCGCAGCGGATGGCCGAGCTTCACCAGGCCCATCGACCCGAACGCTGTCACCGAGCGCACCGACAAGTCCCTGTGGATGACACGCACCGAGGTGCGTTCGTCCGGAGCCGACTCGCACCTGGGCCACGTCTTCGACGACGGACCCGTCGAGGCGGGAGGACTGCGATACTGCATGAACTCCGCCGCCATGCGGTTCATCCCCGTCGACCGGCTCGAGGAGGAGGGCTACGGCCAGTTCCGGAGCCTCTTCGACACGACGGGCAGCACCGAGACCACCACGAAGGAGAACGCATCATGACCGACGACACCGGAACGATCACCCGCACCCCCGGAACCGAAACCGCGGTGCTCGCGGGCGGGTGCTTCTGGGGCATGGAGGACCTGATCCGCCGCCAGCCGGGCGTGCTCGACACGCGCGTCGGGTACACGGGCGGCAGCAACGACCACGCCACCTACCAGCACCACCCGGGTCACGCCGAGGCGGTCGAGATCGTCTTCGACCCCACGAAGACGAGCTACCGCGACATCCTCGCGTTCTTCTTCCAGATCCACGACCCCACCACCCTGAACCGTCAGGGCAACGACATCGGCACGAGCTACCGTTCGGCGATCTTCCCGCTCAGCCCCGAGCAGGAGCGCGTCGCGCGGGACACGATCGCGGATGTCGACGCGTCCGGGCTGTGGCCCGGCAAGGCCGTCACCACGATCGAGCCCGAGGGCCCGTTCTGGGAGGCCGAGCCGGAGCACCAGGACTACCTGCAGCGCTACCCCAACGGCTACACCTGCCACTTCCTCCGGGCCGGATGGGTGCTGCCCAAGCGCGACGAGAACGCCGCGAGCTGATCGGAGCGGCGCCGACCCGGTTGTGACGTCGGGGACCCAGGTGCGCCTAGGTCCCCGACGGCGTAGCGGGGTCTAGGAGGAAATGGGCGCGTGCCGAGAGTTCGAGCAGGTCCAGGGCGACCAGCTAGAACTCACATGCAACGACGTGAGTGGTGAGCGAGATCCACTCCTCCGAGTCCCGGTCAGGTACGAGACCCGTGGGAACAACCGCGATCTCGATAATGGTCGCCTCGCTGAGCACGTCCGCATCCGCGCACGCTGCCACGACCGTCCACCGGGGCGAACCCATCTCTGTCGCCGAATATGCGGCGGGCTCGCCGACCGCTGGTGAAGCATCCTGCACCAGGTAGGTGGGGTCTTCGGGAAGGACCGGCAAAGCCTGCTCGAGGGTGAGCCCGACGAGATCATCGGCACGCGCATGCACAGGCTGCGCGCACCCGGCTGATGCGGCACCGATGACGGTGGCGATCACGATTGTGGCCGCGACTCGTCCCGGTGCTATCCGCATGAAACCGACGAGTCCGCACTTCCAGGGCCGCACCATCACTCTCCGATCTCCTCGCTGGACCGGTAGGTTAACCGCGCATGGTCGCGCTAGGCATGAGCTCGGGAATCCCTGCCGCGCGCGGCTCGCCGATCGGCACGAGCTACCGTTCACGATCGCGGATGTCGACGCGTCCGGGCTGTGGCCGGGCAAGGCCGTCACCACGATCGAGCCCGAGGGCCCGTTCTGGGAGGCCGAGCCGGAGCACCAGGACTACCTGCAGCGCTACCCCAACGGCTACACCTGCCACTTCCTCCGGGCCGGATGGGTGCTGCCCAAGCGCGACGAGAACGCCGCGAGCTGATCGGAGCGGCGCCGACCCGGTTGTGACGTCGGGGACCCAGGTGCGCCTAGGTCCCCGACGGCGTAGCGGGGTCTAGGAGGAAATGGGCGTGTGCCGGGGCCGGGCCGCTGGCGGCGCCGCCGCGAGACCACTACTCTCGCGGGGTGACTGCAATCGTCGTGCTCGGAAGCGCCAACCTCGACCTCGTCATCCGCCAGCCCCGCATGCCCGAGCCGGGCGAGACCATCTTCGGCAGCGGCTTCGACACGGTGCCGGGCGGCAAAGGCCTCAACCAGGCGATCGCCGCCGCGCGCGCCGGGGGCGATGTGGCCTTCCTCGGCGCCGTCGGCGATGACGACTTCGGCACTCGCCTGACCGCGGCCCTCACGGCCGAAGCGATCGACGTGGGCGGGCTCGCCCGAACCGCAAGCGCCAGCGGCGTCGCGCTCATCAACGTGCTCGACGACGGCGAGAACTCGATCGTCGTGGTGTCGGGAGCCAACGCAGACATCACCTCCCTCGACGACCACGCGCGGGAGGCGATCGCGAACGCCGACTACCTCGTCGCGCAACTCGAACGGCCGCTCGAACTCGTGCGTGACGCGTTCCGGCACGCGCGCGCGACCGGCACGCGCACCGTGCTGACGCCCGCCCCCGCGCGCCCGCTCGACGACGAGATCCTCGAGCTCAGCGACATCCTCATCCCCAACGCCGGGGAAGCCTGCGCGATCGCGGGCGAGACCGACGAGACAGAGGCAGCCCTCGCCCTCAGCCGGCGCTCGGGGCTCGTGGTCATGACGCGCGGCGGGCGCGGGGTGCTCGTCGCCCGCGCCGGTGAGATCGTCGCGGACGCCCCCGCGCGCCCCGTCGTCCCCGTCGACACGACGGCCGCCGGCGACACCTTCGCCGGGGTGCTCATCGCGCGGCTCGCACACGGGGACGCGCTCGAGGGAGCGCTGGATGCGGCGACGGCGGCAGCATCCATCGCCGTCACGCGCGAAGGCGCATCCTCGTCCATGCCCACCTGGGCGGAGATCGCCGACCTGCTCGGCTGAGCCGCGCCACTGTCGCCACCGCACTCGCCGGTCGAGTAGCCGCGCAGCGGCGTATCGAGACCAGCCGACATGGAGACCTGCGCGCAGGTGGGTCTCGATACACGGACTGCGTCCGCTACTCGACCGACGGGAGGGCGGGCTGCGGCAGTTCTAGGCGGCGAGGTGGAAGGTGGCGGCGAACCGGTCGAGCAGACGCGGCGACCCGTCGAGAACCTGCACGACGCCCGTCTCGATCGCACGATTCGCCGAGAGCTCACCCGAGATGAGCCGATGCACGTCCGGTCCCGTCGCGAACGCCAGGTCCGCAACCCCCGCCCCGCGAGCGATGTCGAGCCGCGCGCCCGCGACACGCACCAGCAGGTCGGCGCCGTCGACTCGGGCCGCGTACGCCGTCTCCGGCAGTTCCGCTGCGACGTTCGAGCGGAACGCCGTGCGCAGCATCATCGTCATCGCATCCGGGGTAACGATCTGCTCATCGCGCGGCTCCCCCAGCGCGCGAAAGCCCCACGCGCCGAGGGCCAGCACGACCGGTTCCAGTTCACGACCGTAGGGAGTCAGCTCGTACACGATCACCCGAGACCGCGGAGCGCGGCGGATGATGCCCGCCTCCTGCAGCTCCTTCAACCGGCTCGCGAGGATGTTGCTCGGAATCCGAGGCAACCCCTCGGCGAGTTCGCCGTAGCGACGCGGACCGACCAGCAGATCCCGCACGATGAGCATCGCCCACCGTTCGCCGACGAGTTCGAGGGCGCGCGTGACGCCATCGAACTGCCCATAGTCGCGGGCCGCCATCGAGACCTCAGGCCTGCTGGTCCATAAACGCCTCGGGCCCCTGCTCGGCGGCGACGGGATCCATCCAGCCGAACTCGAGCAGGTTGCCGTCCGGGTCGGTCAGCTGCCGCTGGTACATGAAGCCATAGTCGGCCGCGGGGCGATCCTCGGAACCGCCGGCCGCGACGCCCGCGGCGATCGCCGCATCCACCTGCTCGCGGGTGTCGAGGAAGATCGCGGTCGTCACCGACACGGTCGACGTCGGATCACCGATCGGACGGTCGGTGAACGTCTGGAAGAAGTCGCGAACGAGGATCATGAAGTAGCTGTGATCCTCTTCGACGACCACGCACGCCGCGTTGTGATCGGTGAAGAGGGGATTGATGCGGAACCCGAGCGCCTCATAGAACGACTTCGCGCGGTCCAAGTCGGTAACGGGCAGGTTGACGAACATCGAGGTCACGGGGTCTCCTTCTTCTGAGTCGAGCCCTTCTGGGTCGAGCCGTAGCGATGCGTCGATCGACCGGCGCTGCCCACACTTGCAAAAAACAAGTGGTTCGTCAAGACCAGTGCCGTCGCGCCCCGGCAGTCCGCCTCGCCAGATCCCGGCACCCCGAATGCAGAAAGGCCGGGATCGACATGCGATCCCGGCCCCGTCAGCGTGGTGCCTCTGCTCAGCGGAAGGCGTCCTTGACGTTCTCGCCGGCCTTCTTGAGGTTGGCTTCGGTCTGGTCAACCTGACCTTCGGCCTCGAGCTCCTCGTTGTCGGTGACGCGGCCAACGGCCTCCTTCGCCTTCCCGCCGAGGTCCTGCGCAGCGTTGCGGATCTTGTCGTCTGCACCCATGGGATTGCTCCTTTCCTTTTCCCCACGGTAGGCACGGGCCCACGCGGGTGTCAGGGGGTTGCTTTCTCAGGTTCGTCGAACTATTCCTGCGACTGCGCCCCGACGATCCGCTCGCCGCCTTCGCGCCGATCGCGTAGGCGGGTGGCGGGTCGCGCGGAGGTTTGCGCGTGACGCGGCGCGAAGAACACCCGCGTGCTGGACAAACCACCGCGCGTTCGGTACAAACCTCCGCGCGGCGAGCGGCGCTGAGCGAGCGAGATTCCCTCCGGTGAACCGGACCAGCGGTCAGCGCGTCAGCAGGTCCTGGTAGTCGGGGTGCTCGCCGATCCACTTCGAGATGAAGGGACAGCGCGCCACGACCCGCAAGTCGGTCTCGGCGCGCACGAGGTTGAGGGCGCCGCGCGCGATCTCATCGCCGAGGCCCTGACCGCGGAAACGGGGGTCGATCTCGGTGTGAATGAAGACGATCGTGTCGTCGCGCAACTGATAGTCCGCGATGCCCGCCTGTTCGCCGTCGACGAGCAGTTCGAAGCGGCTCATCGGCACATCTTGAACAACTTCGGTCGCCATAGCGCCAAAGTCTACGCGCTCTCGCGGATCACCAACCGGGTCGGCATCACGCGCTCGCGCTCGGGCGATTCCCCGCGCAGGATCGCGAGCAGCATGCGCGCCATCTCGATGCCCATCTCCCGCGACGGCTGATGGATGGTCGTGAGGGCCACCTCGCCGCTCGTCGCCGCCGAGCTGTCGTCGAAGCCGACCACCGCCACATCCTGCGGCACGCGCAGTCCGCGGTTGCGCAGCACGGAGACCGCTCCCGAGGCCATGAGGTCGCTTGCGACGAAGACGCCGTCGATCGCCGGCTCGCGCTCGAGCAGCGCGCGCATCGCCGCCGCTCCCCCCGCCATCGTGAAGTCGCCGAACGCGACGAGGGATGCGTCGAGCCCCGCCTCCTGGAGCGCCTGCACCCAGCCGTCGTGCCGATCGACGGCCGCCTGCATGTTCGCCGGGCCTGCGATCGTCGCGATCCGCCGTCGACCGAGTCCGATCAGGTGCCGGGTGCCGAGGGCGGCGCCTGCGGCGTTGTCGACGTCCACGTAGTTGTTGCGGTGCGATTCGGGGTGGAACGGACGCCCACCGAAGACCACGGGAAGGGTCGCGTCGAGGGTCGTGAAGAAGTCGTCGCCCGAGTGGTGGGAGACGACGATCGCGCCGTCGACGTTGCCGCCGAGCAGGTAGCGGATCGTCTTCTCCGACGGGTCCGACGGCTTGGCCAGCTGCAGGTTGAGCACGTAGTCGCTGTGCTCGAGCACGCTCGTGATGCCCTGCATGACTTCGGAGAAGAACGGGTCGCCGAAGAAGCGCTGCGTGTCTTCCGGCACGACGAGAGCGATCGCCATGGTCTGCCGGTTGGCGAGCGACCGGGCGGCGCGGTTGGGCACGTAGTGCAACCGGTCGATGGCGGCGTTGACGGCTTCGACCACATCCGGGCTGACGTGGCTGGAACCATTGACGACGCGCGACACGGTGGACCGTGAAACGCCCGCCTCGGCCGCGACGGCCTCGAGAGTCGGAGCGACCCGTCGGCTGGGGACCTCGACAGACATGGGGGGAGTCTAACCAGTCATCCGCTAGAGCGCGCGACCAGCAATTATGCGGGCGTAAGCGGTTGCACTGTCCTTCGGCGTGCGCTCGAGCGTGTCGTAGTCGACGCGCACGATTCCGAAGCGCTTGTCGTATCCCCAGGCCCACTCGAAGTTGTCCATGAGCGACCAGTAGAAGTAGCCGCGCACCGGCACGCCGTCATCGATGGCATCGAGGATCGCCGCGAGGTGGGACTCGAGGAACGCCGTGCGCTCGGCGTCGTGCACGACCCCGTCGGCACCCACGACGTCGTCGTAGGCGGCGCCGTTCTCGGTGACCGCGAGCTCGACTCCCGCCGGAGCGGTGTACTCGTCGTGGATGCGGCGCAGCAGTCGAGTCAGCCCCTCCGGCTGCACCTCCCAGTTCATCGCGGTGAGCGGCAGGTCGCGCAGGTGCCAGTACACACCTTCGGCCGCCGGGAACGGCGAACGCTTCGGCCGCTCGCTCGGCGCCTCCGTCGACATCGTCGCACCGGCCGGCGGGCGGGCCCCGACGAGTTCGCCGTGGTAATAGTTGACGCCGAGCAGATCGATGGGTGAGGAGATGATCGTCAGATCACCGGGCTCCACAACGGCCTCGAACCCGTTCCCCGCGACATCTTCGAGCACGTCCACGGGGTAGGCACCCCGGAAGATCGGGTCGAGGAAGAACCGGTTGAACTGGCCGTCGATGCGACGGGCCGCATCGCGGTCGGCCGCATCCGTCGGGTCGACGGGGTCGGCGACGGTGAGGTTCAGGGTGATGCCGAGCGCGAGCTGCGGGTCGCGTTGCCGCAGCTCGCGCACGACGAGACCGTGGCCGAGCAGGAGGTGGTGGGCCGCGGCGAGACCCGCCGCAGGCTCCTGCCGACCCGGCGCGTGTTCCCCGCCGATGTAGCTGAGGAACGACGAGCACCACGGCTCGTTGAGGGTCGTCCACGACGTCACCCGGTCACCGAGGGCGTCGTGCACGGCGGTCGCGTAGTCGAGGAAGCGGTAGGCGGTGTCGCGGTTCGGCCAGCCGCCCTTCTCCTCGAGCGCTTGAGGCAGGTCCCAGTGGTAGAGCGTCAGCCACGGCATGATGCCCTGGTCGAGCAACTCGTCGACGAGACGGCTGTAGAAGTCGAGACCCGCGGGGTTGACCGCGCCGCCGTCCGGGCAGACGCGGGCCCACGACGTCGAGAACCGGTAGGTCTGCAGCCCCAGCGATGCCATCAGGGCGACGTCGTCGCGGTAGCGGTGGTAGTGGTCGCACGCCACATCGCCGTTGTCGGCGCGCACCACGGCTCCGGGCACGCGGCAGAACGCATCCCAGATCGAATCGGTACGGCCGTCCTCGTGGGCGGCGCCTTCGATCTGGTACGCGGCGGTCGCCGCGCCGAACAGGAAGTCGGCCGGGAAGGGTCGCGGAGTGCTCGCGGGCATGCGGGCAGACTCCTCTCGTGTGATGGTCATCGCAGCTCAGCCCTTGACCGCGCCGGCCATGATGCCGCTCACGAGCTGCTTGCCGGCGAAGATGAACAGCAGAAGCAGTGGGATGGTGGCCAGCACCACGCCGGCCAGCACGAGCGAGTAGTCGACGAAGTAGTTCGACTGCAGCAGCGACAGCGCCACAGGCAGCGTCGGGCTCTGCGGGTCGAGCACGATGAACGGCCAGAAGAAGTTGTTCCAGGCACCGACGAAGGTGAACAGGAACAGCATCGCGGCGGCGGGGCGCGCGGCGGGCACCCCGACGGTCCAGAACGTGCGGATCATGGATGCACCATCGACACGCGCCGCCTCGATGAGCTCATCGGGCACCGCCTGACGCAGGTACTGCGTCATCCAGAACACGCCGAACGCGCTCGTGAGCGCCGGGACGATGATGGCGCCGATCGTGCCCGTCCAGCCGAGCTCGGAGAACAGGATATAGAGGGGCACGACGCCGAGCTGCTGCGGCACCGCCATGGTCGCCACGACGAAGGCGAGCATTCCCGGACCGCCGGGGAAGCGGAGCTTCGCGAACGCCCAGCCGGCGAGCGTCGAGGTGATGACGACGGCCGCGGCGATGAGGAACGACGAGTAGATCGAGTTCCACAGGGCCGGGAAGAAGTTGACGGCGGGGTTGCTGACGACCTCGATCGCGTTGGTGATGAAGTTGCCGCCCGGCCACCAGGGTCGCGAACGCAGGGACGACGAGTCGCCCGAGCCGATGATGAACGACCACCACAGCGGGAAGGCCGCGCTGATGAACACGGTCGCGAGGATCGCGTAGGTCCAGAACCCGGGGCGCGAACCGCGGATGCGGATCGTGCGCTCGCCGCGACGACGGCGCTTCTGGTTGGGGATGCCTTCCTCGACGATCGCGAGCGGCGGGGTGGTGCTGCTCATCGCGCGACCTCCTTGTTGCGGCGCCGGCTTCGTCGTGGTTCGACGCCCCGGCGGCCCTCGTCACGCACGAGCGATCGGGTGACCAGCAGGTTGATGAGCCCGATGACGAGGATGATGATGAACAGGATCCAGGCCATGGCCGCGGCGCGACCGAAGTTCCACTGACCCCATCCGATGTCGTACAGGTAGAGGGTGATCGTCAGCCACTGCTGACCGGCACCACCGCGCCCGAACTGGTCGTAGACGCGCGGTTCGTCGAAGATCTGCAGGCCACCGATCGTCGCCGTGATGATGACGAAGATGAGGGTCGGCTTGAGCGAGGGCAGCGTGATGCTGAAGAACTGGCGGATCGGCCCGGCGCCGTCGACCGTCGCGGCCTCGTAGTAGTCGCGGTTCACGGCCTGCATGGCCGCGAGCAGAATGAGCGTGTTGTACCCGGTCCAGCGGTAGTTGACCATCGTCGCGATGGCGATGTGACTGGCGAGCGGGTCTTTGTGCCACTGGATCGGGGGCAGCCCCACGTCGGTGAGGATGCCGTTGACGAGGCCGAAGTTGTCGGCGAAGACGACGGTGAAGATGAGGCCGACGGCGACCGGGGCCACGACGTAGGGCAGCAGAACGCCCATGCGCCAGAAGGTCTTGCCGCGGATGTTGCGGTCGAGCACCGCCGCGATGAACATCGCGAGGATGAGCTGCGGAACCGTCGAGATGAGGAAGATGCTGAACGTGTTGCGCAGCGCCGTCCAGAAGTGGGGCTGCTGCAGGATCCAGATGTACTGGTCGAACCCGATGAACTGACCCGAGTTGCGGACGAGATCCCAGTCCATGAACGAGATCACCGCGGTGTAGGCGATGGGGAACAGGCCCACGATCGCGAACATGATGAAGAACGGCGAGACGTACAGGTAGGGCGAGAAGCGCAGGTCCCACTTGCTCACGCGGTGGGAGAACGAGATCACACGCGGCTGTCGCGGCGGGCGCTCGTCGGCTGGAGCCGCCGGGCGCAGTTCGGTGGCGGTCACGAAGGGTCCTTACAGGTCGGTGCGGGCTGGAAACCGTCGAGGGGCGCGGGTCGTCGGGTGTCGACCCACGCCCCTGACGGTTGCGAGGGACTAGAAGGCGGAGACCTCAGTCACCCAGTTGTTCCAGCTCGTGTCCTTGTCTTCGAGACCATCGAAGACGCGGGTCACGGCGTTCTGCAGGGCGTCGTGGAACTGGAAGTACTTCGGCCCCTTGTAGGGCGCGACCGTGATCGCCTCGGCGCGGTCGGTGAGGATCTCACCGCTCGGCGCGTTGTTGAAGTACTCGTTCGTCGCGGACGCGAGCTCGTCGCTGGACAGGGCCTCGACCTGGCTCGGGAAGGTGCCCGCGTTCGCGAACGCCTTGAGCTGGGTCTCGGGCGAGGTCAGCCATGCGGCGAGCTTGGCCGCGGCCTCGACGTTCTCGCCGTTGGCGGGCACGACGAGGTACGAACCACCCCAGTTGCCACCGCCGCCGGGGAACGCGTTGGCGAGGTCCCATCCGGTCGTGTCGGGGGCGTTACCGGAGATGACACCGAGCATCCAGCCGGGGCAGAGCATGGTGGCGAACTCGCCGCTGGCGAGCGACGCGAACCAGTCCTCGCTCCACTGACCGGCGTAGGCCGCGATCGGGATCGCCTTCTCGACGACCGTCTCGTAGGCCTCCTTCACGTCAGGGTTCTCGGTGGCGATGATCGAGCCGTCCGGGTCCTCGTAGGTGAACTCCATCTGGTTCACGATGCCCTGGAGCACCGCGTTGGCGGAGTCGATGAACGGCTTGCCCGTGGCGGCCTTGTACTGAGCACCCACCTCGAAGAAGGCGTCCCACGTCGGGAAGAGCTCCGCAACCTCGGCACGGTCGGTCGGCAGGCCGGCGGCCGCGAACAGGTCGGCGCGGTAGCAGATGCCCTGCGGGCCGATGTCGGTGCCGTAGGCGACCAGGTTGCCGGACGCGTCGGTGGCGGCGGCTTCCTTCCAGTCGAGCCAGCGGCCCTTGACGTCGTCGGCGACCGGCGCGAGCAGGTCGGAGTACTGCATCATCTCGGCGAACCAGTCGATCTCGACAGCTTCGACATCCGCGAGGCCGGTCTTGCCGAGCTTCTGGAAGAAGTTCGCGCGCGCGTCGTTCGACGTGGCGGCCTTGTTGTGGACGACCTCGATGCCGGTCTCCTCGGTGAACTCGGCGAGGAGTTCGTCGGAGTAACCGAAGTCGTTGAAGGTGGCGAGCGTCAGGGTGATCGGCTCGTCGGGGTTCGACCCGCCGCCCTGGGCGCACCCAGTGGCGACGAGAGCGATGGTTGCGGCACCAGCGATTGCTGCGGCCACGGTGCGGCGTGAGGTTCTCACGGTCACTCCTTTGTGTGCGTGGATTGGTGTGGTGGTGTCACGATCCCGCTGCTTGTTGGGAGCGCTCCCACGAACGGTCGTGGGAGCGCTCCCACGGGATCGCGAGTCAGACTAAGTACCCCTCGAGAGCCCTGTCAAGTACTGGCTGGGAGCGCTCCCACGGTTGTAAACGCTTGCATTCCTCGACTTCCCCGGAATGGCAGGGGATCGCGAGCATCGACGGCCGCGGAAATGTACCCCGATTCGTCCCCCGATCGCGGCCCCGAATCGCTGACCGGGCTTGCGCATCCGCGGTGCGGGCGCGTTCGTGGCAGACGCGAACGGGCGGCGGGAGGAACCCCTCCCGCCGCCCGTGAACGACCTACCCGGTCAGCGCCGGGCGGGTGCGTCCGGCTCCGGCGGCGCCGGCACATCCGCACGATCGGAAGCCGCGGTGTCGGGGCCTCCGGGCAGATCCGGTCCGACGAGCGCCCCCGCTTCCGCGGCGGCGAGCTGGGCCGCGACCGCCGCCTCCGACTCGGCCTTCTCCTGGAGTGCCGACTTCGCCCGCAACGGAGCGACCTTGAGGAAGAAGCTCAGCACGAAGGCGACCAGCACGACGGCCAGGGCCACCCAGTAGATGGCGATGGTCGCGTTGTTGAACCCCTCCAGGAACGGCGCCGCGAGTCGCGGGTCTGCGCCGGTGAGGAACGACGTGTCCCCGTCGAGCGACGAGCCGAGCGACGCGCCCTCCTGGCCTTGCTTGAGCAGCGCGAGGATGTCCGCGTTCGCGGGATCGGCGAGCACCTGCGGATCAGCGACCGCCTCGGCGATGCCGTCGCGCACCGAGGTCGACGCGAACGCATCCGCGATCGCTTGCGGGATTCGCGAGAACAGCACGGAGAACAGCACCGCGACGCCGAGCGTTCCCCCGATCTGACGGAAGAACGTCGACGAGCTCGTCGCCACTCCGATGTCGTGCGCGTCCACCGAGTTCTGCGACGCGATCGTGAGCGTCTGCATCAGCTGCCCGAGGCCGAGGCCGATCGCGAACATGCCGATCATGATCCAAATGAGCGGCTTGTCGGCGGTCAGGAACGTGAGCCAGAGGAAGCCCGCCGCGAGCAGGCCCGTGCCGGTCTTGGGGAAGATGCCGTAACGACCGGTGCGCGCAATGATCTGGCCGCTCACGATCGAAGCGATCATGAGGCCGAGGATCATCGGCAGCATGAGGAAGCCGCTCTCTGTCGGCGTGGCCCCGCCGACGAGCTGCAGGTAGAGCGGGATCGTCATCATCGCGCCGAACATGCCGAACCCGACGAGCACACCGAGCACGGTCACCATCGAGAAGGTCGGGTGCCGGAACAGCTTCAACGGGATGAGCGCGTCATCGCCCATGAGCTTCTCGCTGAGGATGAACGCAGCGATGCCGAGCGCACCCACCACGTAGCAGACGATCGCGGCCGCCGAGCCCCAGCCCCACTCGCGACCCTGCTCGGCGACGATGAGCAGCGGCACGAGCGCGATGACGACCGTCGCGGCACCCCACCAGTCGATCCGCACCGTGCGCCGGGTGTGCGGGATGTGCAGGAACCGCAGCACGAGCGCGAGCGCGACGACGCCGACGGGCAGGTTGACAAGGAAGACCCAGCGCCAGCCGGTGACCCAGAGGATCTCGGGCGTGCCCGAGAACAGCCCGCCGATGAGCGGGCCGATCACGCTCGAGATGCCGAACACGGCGAGGAAGTAGCCCTGGTACTTGGCGCGTTCGCGCGGGGCGAGAATGTCGCCCATGATCGCCAGCGGCAACGCCATGAGGCCACCCGCGCCGAGGCCCTGAATGGCCCGGAAGGCCGCAAGCTGATACATCGTGCCGGCGAAGCCGGCAGCGAGCGACCCCGCGAGGAAGATCACAATGGCGATGATGAACAGCGGGCGCCGGCCGAAGATGTCGCTGAGTTTGCCGTAGATGGGCGTCGCGATCGTCGAGGTGATCAGGTAGGCGGTCGTCACCCATGCCTGAAGGCTGAGACCGTCGAGGTCGTCCGCAATGGTGCGCATCGACGTGCCCACGATTGTCTGATCGAGGGCGGAGAGGAACATCCCGGCCATGAGGCCGAAGATGACGACGAGGATCTGGCGGTGGGTCATGACGCCGCCGGCGTCGGCGATGGCCTGCGCCTGCTGCTTGCCCCGGGAGATGCCGCTGGACATGGACCTTCTCTCTGAGAATTTTGCGTAGGCTGCAAACTTACACCCTGCGCAGCGGATGGTCGACCGTAGGATTGAGCGCAGATGATCGCACTCGCGCCCCTCGTTCCGCCGGGGGTCGGGGTCGGACTCATTGCGGTGCTGCTCGGCGGCGTCGCAATCGCGCCCCCGGCCGATCGCGGCCTGCGCGCCGAATCCCCCAGTGCTCCGCCGCGGGTGGACCTAGTCGAGCAACAGACGAGCGAGTGGGTCGGCTCGCTCTCCGGCGGCGCCGAACTCACCCTGACCGGGGCGTCGCTCAGCGCGGTCTCCGACGTGCGTTTCGGCACGGCGGAGGCACAGATCGTCGAAGGGTCGAACGGCGCCCTGACGGTGCGGGTTCCGCACGCCGACGACTGGGCGGCGGGCGAGGTCGCCGTGATCATCGAGCACGACGGCGGCAGCAGACAAGCGGGATCGTGGACCTACCGTGTCGAGACCCCCGTCGACCGGCAGCTCGAGTACGCATTCCGCCACTGGGACGACTACAACACGGCCGCCTTCGGCGACTTCAACGCGTGGGGTGGTGACTGCATGAACTTCGTCAGTCAGACTCTGCTCGCCCGCGGGTGGGCGTTCACCGAGGACTGGTACAACCTCGCCCAGGAGGACTGGTCCGACGCGTTCGTGCACGTGCCGTCCTTCGACGCGTGGCTCGCGGCCCATCCCGAGTACGGCGCCGTCCGCCACACGGTGGATGAAGGGCGCGAGCTCGCCAAACCGGGCGACGTGGTCGTGTTCGACTGGGACGGCGACGGATCGCTCGACCACGCCCAAGTCGTGTCGAGCATCCACGGCGAAGGCGCAGAGACCCGCATCGCCATGGTCGGCCACAATCGGGACACCACCTACCGCGACCTCGACGGCGCCCTGTTCGAACAGGGCACGCATCGCGCCCAGGCGTGGATCTGGAGCATCCCGTGAGCGCCGCGCCGAAAACGTGGGGGCGCCGGGCGACGGGATGCGGCGGGGCGACGGCGTCTAGGATCGTCGGGTGTCCGAACTTCGCCCGCGCAACCGGCCCTCTCGTGCCGTTCGGCGACGGCGGACGATCATCATCGCGAGCGTCGTCGGCGTCGCACTCGTCGGGGCCGTGGTCGCCATGATCGCGTTGCTCTCCCCCGGTGAAGGGCAGCCGAAGCCCACGCCGTCCGCGACGCCCACTCGCAGCGCGACCCCCACGCCGACACCCACCCCCACGCCCACCCCCACCTTCGACCGGTCGGCGCAGTCCATCGACGACCCGGCGAGCTACTGGGTGGTCGTCAACAAGCAGCGGCCGCTCAGCATCCCCGGCTACGAGCCGGCCGACCTCGTTCCCGTTCCCGTGCCGTACATCAACGAGCCGTACCTGCGCCAGGCGGCCTCCGACGCGGTCGTGCAGATGTTCGCGGCCATCACCGCCGAGACCGGACTCGAGTTGCAGGCGCAGAGCGCCTACCGCAGCTACTCGGTGCAAGAGAGCGTGTACGCCGGATGGGTGTCGAGTCTCGGGCAGGAGCAGGCGGATCTCACGAGCGCGCGGCCCGGCCACAGCGAACACCAGACCGGACTCGCGATCGACGTGAACGCGCTGCCGGATCAGGGCTGCGCGCTCGAGCCGTGCTGGGGGGCGACTCCGCACGCCGCGTGGGTTGCCGCGAACGCGTACCGGTTCGGGTTCATCGTGCGCTACCCGGACGGCAAGACCCCGATCACCGGGTACGAGTATGAGCCTTACCACCTGCGCTACGTCGGCGTGGAGCTCGCGACCGAGATGCACACGACGGGCATTCAGACGCTCGAGGAGTTCTTCGGGCTTCCCGCGGCGCCCACGTACTGAGGCGGGCCTAACCGGCTAGGCCGGTTACGGGGCGGTGGTCTCGATACGCGGGCTTCGCCCGCTACTCGACCGGCGGGTGGACGGGCTTGGCCCGCTCCTCGACCACGCCGCCGGTCGAGTAGGCCCGCAGGGCCGTATCGAGACCACGCCCGCCAGCCATGCCGCCGGTCGAGTAGGCCCGCAGGGCCGTATCGAGACCACGCCCGCCAGCGCTAGCCGGCGAGCGCCGCATCCACGATGCGCTTCGCCTCCGCCTGCACCTCGCGCAGATGGTCAGGCCCCCGGAACGATTCCGCGTAGATCTTGTAGACGTTCTCGGTGCCGCTCGGGCGAGCTGCGAACCACGCGTGCTCGGTGGCGACCTTCACCCCGCCGATCGCCGCGCCGTTGCCCGGAGCGTGGGAAAGCTTCGCCACGATCGGGTCGCCCGCGAGCTGCGTCGCCGTGATCGCGTCGCCGCTCAGCTTGCTCAGGCGCGCCTTCTGCTCCGGGGTCGCCGCCGCATCGATGCGCTCGTACGCCGGATCGCCGAACCGCCCCACGAGGTCGCGATACAACTCGGACGGCGAGCGCCCCGTGACCGCCCGGATCTCACTCGCGAGCAGCGCCAGCAGGATGCCATCCTTGTCGGTCGTCCACGGCGTGCCATCCAGGCGCAGGAAGCTCGCGCCGGCACTCTCCTCCCCGCCGAACGCCACACTGCCGTCGATGAGCCCCGGCACGAACCACTTGAACCCGACGGGCACCTCCCACAGCCGTCGGCCGAGCGAGTCGGCCACTCGATCGATCATCGTGCTCGACACGAGCGTCTTGCCGATCGCCGCGTCCGCACGCCAACCAGGACGATGCGTATAGAGGTACTCGATCGCAACCGCGAGAAAGTGGTTCGGGTTCATCAGCCCGCCGTCGGGGGTGACGATGCCGTGACGGTCCGCATCCGCGTCGTTGCCGGTGAGGATGTCGAACTCGCCCGCGCGAGCGACGACCGAGGCCATCGCCGAAGGCGACGACGGGTCCATGCGGATCTTGCCGTCCCAGTCGAGCGTCATGAACGCCCACCGCGGGTCGACCTCGGGGTTCACGATCGTGAGGCTCGAACGACCGTCGCGCCCGTCGAGCCGATAACGCTCGGCGATGAGCTGCCAGTAGTTCACGCTCGCCCCGCCGAGCGGGTCAGCGCCGATGCGAATGCCCGCGCCTGCGATCGCCTCCATGTCGATGACGTTGGCGAGGTCATCGACATAGGCGGACCGGAAGTCGTAGGTGGCGACGGCGCTCGGCTCGGCGCGGTGCACCTGGCGGCTTCCGTCGGCGATGATCGCGTTCGCGCGGTCGGCGATCCAGCTCGTCGCATCCGAGTCAGCGGGGCCGCCATGCGGCGGGTTGTACTTGAAGCCGCCGTCGCGCGGCGGGTTGTGGCTCGGGGTGATGACGATGCCGTCGCCGCGCGGAGCGCCCGCATCCCGGTTGTGCACGAGGATCGCGTGGCTGAGGGCCGGCGTCGGCACCCAGTCGTCGAACTCGTCGACGAGGGCATTCACCCCGTTCGCTTCCAGCACCTCGAGCGCCGTCGTCTGTGCGGGACGGGACAGGCCGTGCGTGTCCGCGCCGATGAACAGCGGACCACTGATGCCCTGGCTGGCGCGATACTCGACGATCGCCTGGGTGATGGCGGCGATGTGGGTCTGCGTGAACGCGGTGTCGAACGACGACCCGCGGTGACCGCTCGTGCCGAACGCGACCCGCTGCGCGGGATCGGACACATCAGGGACACGCTCGAAGTAGGCCTCGACGAGGGCGTGCACATCGATGAGGTCGGCGTCGGTGGCGGGGGTTCCTGCGCGATCGTTCATGCCGCCAGTCTGGCACCGGCGCCGCGCCCGCACAGCGCCCCGCTGCCGGGTCGGGTCGTCGCTCACGCCCTACACTCGACACCATGCCCGACAGCCGCGACACCGACGAGACCTACTCCTACCTCGGTCCCGCCGGTACGTTCACGGAGGCGGCGCTGCGCCAGGTTCCCGAAGCGCAGGGCAAGACGTGGCGGTCGGTCAACAATGTGGGCGAGGCCCTCGATGATGTCGTCACCGGGCGCAGCACGGCGGCGATGATCGCGATCGAGAACTCCATCGAAGGGGGCGTCAGCGCCACCCAAGACGCCCTCGCGACGATCCCCAACCTGCGCATCGTCGGCGAGTACCTGGTGCCGGTGAACTTCGTGCTCGTCGCACGCCCCGGCACGACGCTCGCCGACGTGACGGTGGTCAACGCCCATCCGGTCGCGTACGCGCAGACACACCGCTGGCTCGAGGCGAACCTGCCGCACCACGGCCACCTGCCGGCCACCTCGAATGTCGCCGCGGCCGCGTCGCTGCTCGACGGGTCCCCCGCGGATGCCGCTGTCGCGCCGCCCGGCATCACCGACCATCACGAGCTCGTGGTGCTCGCTCAGGACATCGGCGACAACCCGAACGCGGTCACACGGTTCGTGCTCGTGAGCCGTTCGCTCGACCTTCCGGCGCCGACCGGATCGGACAAGACCTCGATCATCGCGGAGCTCCCGGACGACACCGCCGGTCGCCTGCTCGAGATGCTCGAACAGTTCGCGACGCGCGGGGTGAACATGAGTCTGCTGGAGTCGCGACCGATCGGCGACGCGCTCGGCCGCTACCGCTTCGTCATCGACCTCGACGGGCACATCCTCGACGAGCGCGTCGCGGATGCGCTGCTGGGGCTCAAGCGTTTTTCCCCGCACGTGGTGTTCCTCGGCAGCTACCCGCGCGCCGACCGCCAGACGATCACTGTCAACGAGCGGTACAGCAACGAGTCGTTCGTCGAGGCCCGCGACTGGTTGCGCGGACTCATCTCGGGCGAACCCGAATAGTCGCGACTTCGCCACTTCGGGGGCCTCGCACGCCCGTGAAGCCCCCGAAGTGGCGAACTCGCGGCTATCGGCGGGCCAGGACAGAGCGGATGCGGTGTGTCAGCTCGCGGGGGCTGCGAAGGTCATCCGCGTTGACCTCGATCACCGTCCAGTCATCCGACTCCAAGCGAGATCGCCGCGTCATGTCGCGCCGCCACTGGTGCCGATCGCGGTGGTAGTCGCCCTGGTACTCGATGGCAACCTTCCGGTCGGGGTAGGCCAGATCGAGCCGGTAGTCGTGGCCGCCGACCCGCACCGGGTAGTTCACTTCCGGAACGCGAAGACCCGCCTCGATCAGGATCACCCGCAGAACCGACTCCGGCGCGGACTCCGCCCGCCCGTCGAGGAGGTCGAGAGCGCGGCGTGCGCGCCGCGCGCCGCGCTGTCCTCCGCGGCGCCGCACGAGATCATCCAGCTCGACGAAAGCGACGAGCGGCGATCGCCAGGCGATGAAGTAGTCCCCGACCGCGACCAAATCGGCCAGGGAAAGAACGGACGCGAGATCCCACCACGTCCGCGCAGCCGACGTGACGCGCAGCCCCTGGACGGTCACGACCTCCGTGTCGACGAGGACTCGGCTGTGACCGCGAAGCCCCTGTGCGTGGGGAGAAGGTTCCGGGGCGGGCACGGTGACGTCGACGATCTCATCCCCCTCGTCGTGTGCGGGCAAGGGCGCGCCAAGGATTCGCGCCGCGGTCAGGTGGCTGAACACGACGTCAGCTCTCAAACGGCTCGCGAAGAGCCGGCATCGTTCGACGATGCCGTCGACCGGGACGGCACTTCGGACCCCTCGAACTGAGCGATCCAGATCGCGGGCGCGCAACCGATCCTCCGTCACGCCCGCCACGAGAGCGTCGATGCGGCGGAATGGTGCGGTCAGGAGGTCGGGGGGAAGTTCGCGAGGGTGCATCCGTCGATCGTGCGCGGCGTCGTGCCCGATCCGTTCTCTCCTCTCCACACGTGCAGCGACTTCGCCAGTTCGGGGGCTTTCGTCGTCGGCGAAGCCCCCGAAGTGGCGAACTCGCGGGGAGGGATCAGGACGCGGCGGGCACCCGCACGGTGAGCGCACCGGGGTCGACCCACGCGCGCACCGTCTTCGCCTCGCCAAACTCGTCGCCATCGAGCTGGAACTCCTGGGGATGCTCGACCGTCATCAGGATGTCGCGTGTCGTCAGGTACATCACATCGCGCACATCGGCGGACAGATCGATGATCTTGCGACCGAGCGCGCTCTTGCGCAGCACTCCGTTCTCCCATGCGACCTTGCGCCACACCTTCGCCCAGCCGAACGGGCCGCGCGGACGCAGCGCGGCGATGTCGAGCCGGCCGTCGTCCGGCTTCGCATCCGGCATGAGCAGGAAGCCACCGGGAAGCACGCCGCAGTTGCCGACAAGGATCGTGTGCACGTTGAGGGAACGCGGCACGCCGCCATCGAGCCGGAAGGTGAGACGCACCGGCTTCAACTCGGGCAGGGAGCGGGCGATGCCGTCAATGTAGGCGAGCCAGCCGACCGCCTTCTTCAGCTTCGTGCTCGTGTTCTTGATCATCTTCGCGTCGAGACCGAGTCCCGCCATCACGAGAAAGGCGTGCTCCTCGCTCGAACCATCCACGCGCGTGATCTCGACGATGCCGAGATCGATCGCCCGGTCCGTTCCGGTGAACGCCGCCGCGACGGCGCTCTCCAGGTTGGTGAGCGGAAGCTCCAAGTTGCGCGCCAGCAGGTTGCCCGTGCCGCTCGGGAGCACCGCGAGCGCAACACCCGTGCCGCGCAGAGCCTCAGCAACCGCCCGCACCGTGCCGTCACCGCCCGCTGCGATGACGACGGAGGCGCCGCGGCGGACCGCCGAACCGGTCATCCCCTGGCCCGGGTCCTCCTCCGTGGTCTCGAAGAAGATGGGTGCACGCCAGCCGGATGCCTCGGCCGCGTCGGTGACCGCCGCACGGACCTTCTCGGCATCCACCTTGATCGGGTTGTAGACGACAGCCGCGAGCGGCTGCTCCTTGTCCGCCCCGCGCGCCGCCACGTGCCTAACGCTACTCCCCCGCTGACTAGGCTTGAGACCGTGATCGACCCCCAATTGCTGCGCGAGAATCCGGACCTGGTACGCCGCTCGCAGGAGTCCCGCGGGGCCAGCACCGCTCTGGTCGACGACGCCGTGGCCGCCGACGCCGACCGGCGGGCACGCATCACCGCCTTCGAAACGCTGCGCGCCGAACAGAACGCCTTCGGCAAGACCGTCGCTGCCGCCCCCAAGGAAGAGAAGGCCGCGCTCGTCGCCCAGGCACAAGAGCTCGCCGCGCAGGTGAAGGCCGCACAGCAGGCCGTCTCCGAGGCGGAGGCCGCATTCGCGCGCATCGTCGGCGCGCTCGGCAACATCCCCCTCGACGGGGTGCCCGCAGGCGGCGAAGACGACTGGGTGCTCGTGCGCGAACACGGCACCCCCGCCGTGTTCGACTTCGAACCCCGCGACCACGCCGAACTCGGCGAGCGGCTCGATGCCATCGACATCGCCCGCGGAGTGAAGGTCTCGGGCAGCCGGTTCTACTTCCTCAAGGGTGTCGGCGCCCGGCTCGAGATCGCCCTCATGAACCTCGGCCTCGACACCGCCCTCGCGCACGGCTTCACGCCCCTCATCACCCCGACGCTCGTGCGGCCGGAGATCATGGCCGGCACAGGCTTTCTCGGCGAACACGCGGACGAGGTCTACCACCTCGACAAAGACGACGACCTCTATCTCACCGGCACGAGCGAGGTCGCCCTCGCGGGCTACCACTCGAACGAGATCCTCGACCTCTCGGGCGGACCGCTGCGCTACGCGGGATGGTCGACGTGCTACCGGCGCGAGGCAGGCTCCGCGGGCAAAGACAACCGCGGCATCCTGCGGGTGCACCAGTTCAACAAACTCGAGATGTTCAGCTACGTGCTCCCCGAGCATGCCGAAGCCGAACACGAGCGGCTGCTGGGGTTCCAGGAGTCGATGCTGCAGGCGTGCGGGCTCGCCTACCGCGTCATCGATGTCGCCGCCGGCGACCTGGGCTCGAGCGCGGCACGCAAGTTCGACGTGGAGGCGTGGGTTCCCACCCAAGGCACCTACCGCGAACTGACGAGCACGAGCAACTGCACCACATACCAGGCGCGGCGCCTCGACATCCGCTACCGCACCGAGTCCGGCAAGACGGCGCCCGTCGCCACCCTCAACGGCACGCTCGCGACGACGCGGTGGCTGGTGGCGATCCTCGAAACGCACCAGCAAGCGGACGGCACCGTCGTCGTGCCCGACAGGCTGCGCCCCTACCTGGGCGGCCTCGAGGTTCTCGCGTGACCGACCCCGCCGAATCCGGTCGCTGGCTCGTCGCCCTCGACATCGACGGAACGGTGCTCCACGAAGACGGCACGCTCACCGAGGCGACCGTCGCCGCGGTCGCGCGCGTGCGGGATGCCGGTCACGAGGTGACTCTGGCGACCGGGCGATCCGTGGCCATGACGATGCCGATCCTCGAGCGGCTCGAGATCGAACCGGAGTACGTGGTGTGCTCCAACGGGGCGATCACCCTCATCCGCGACCACGCCGCGACGCTCGGCTACCGACGGGAGTTCGTGGAGACCTTCAACCCGACCGAGGTGTTGCGCACCATCCGGGAGAACCTCGCGACCGCCAACTACGCGGTCGAAGACGAACGCGGCCACTACCGCTACACGGGCTGGTTCCCAGACGGAACCCTGGGGGCTGTGTCGGAGAAGGTCGAGTTCGAAGAATTGCTGCACGACCAGGCGACCCGCGTGGTCGTGATCTCGCCGGGGCACGCGATCGAGGACTTTCTCTCCGTGGTCGAACGGATGGGCCTGCACAAGGTCAGCTACAACGTCGGTTGGACGGCGTGGCTGGACATCGCGCCCGACGGCGTGAACAAGGCGACGGCGCTGGAGCGCGTGCGCGGACTGCTCGGCATCCCCCGTTCCCGCGTGATGGCGGTGGGTGACGGCCGCAACGACATCGACATGCTCGCGTGGGCGGGCAGCGAAGGTCGCGCCGTCGCGATGGGTCAAGCACCCGACGAGGTCGTCGAGGCGGCCACCGAACGCACCGGCACCGACCTCGAAGACGGCGTCGCGGCGGTGCTGAGCACTCTCTAAGCTTCGGCTCGTATTGTCGGGAGGCCTGCCAGACCGTCGGATACACTCGGGATCGGCACTGCCGAGGAGGGCTGTCCGAGCGGCCGATGGAGCCAGTCTTGAAAACTGGTGGGCAGAAATGTCTCGTGGGTTCGAATCCCACGCCCTCCGCCACTGACGTCAGACCCACCGGGTCACGAAGGGATGCGTGATGAGCGAACTGCGACCGCGGGCCGAGCTGCGCTCATCCACGCCCAGCATCGCCCGTCACGGGCGCCTCAAGCGCAACCGCGCATGGCCGCTCGTGCTGCAGATCGTCGGGGCGACGCTCGCCGTCGTGCTGCTCAGCGGCGCCGCGGTCGGCGCGATCGTCGTGAACTCGATCACCTCGAAGATCCAGCCGACCATCGACATCGCCGACCCGACCGAGGATCCGATCCCCGCGATCGGCGCCATCGAGGGCGGCTTCAACATCCTCATCGTCGGGAGCGACACCCGCCTCGGGCAGGACGGCATCGGCGGCTCCTACGAAGACGAGTCCGCCACCCTCAACGACGTGAACATCCTGCTGCACGTCTCGCAGGACCAGACCAACGCGGTCGCGATCTCGTTCCCGCGCGACATGGTGGTCGGCATCCCCGAGTGCCCGTGGGATGACGGTTCCGGCGACGTCAAAGGCTACTCGACCGAGCCGATCAACGTGGCCCTCTTCTACGGCGGCCTCCGCTGCGTCGTCATGACGGTCGAAGCCCTCACCGGCCTGCCCATCCAGTTCGCCGGCATGATCACGTTCAACGGCGTGATCGCGATGGGGGATGCGATCGGCGGCGTTCCCGTGTGCGTGACCGGACCGATCTTCGACTACAACACCGGCCTGACCATCCACCAGGCCGGCACCTACGAACTGCGGGGAGTGGATGCCCTCGCGTTCCTCCGTTCGCGCGAAGGCGTCGGCGACGGCTCCGACCTGACCCGCATCTCGTCGCAGCAGGTGTACCTCTCCGCTCTCGTGCGCAAACTGCAGGGCGAGGAGACCCTGTCCGATCCGAAGAAGGTCTACGACCTGGCCACCGCAGCGCTCAACAACATGCAGCTCTCGTCGAGCCTCGGCAGCCTCGACACCCTCGTGTCGATCGCCCTCGCCCTCAAAGACATCCCGCCGGAGCGCGTGACGTTCGTGCAGTATCCCGGCCGGACCGGCGGCGACGGCATCTACCTCGGCAAGGTGCGGCCCGACATGGAGGCCGGCGAGGCGCTCATGGCATACGTGCGCGCCGACCAGCCGTTCGTGCTCGCGGCGGCCGGCGACGATCGCGGATCCACGCTCGACCCGAACGCGCCCCCGCCGGACCCGAACGCGGAGCCCGTGGACAACAGCGGACTTCCCGTGCTGCCTGGCGTCACCGGCCAGACCGCGGCCCAGTACACCTGCTCGATCGCGAACGAGTAGCCCGACGATGAGTGAACTCCGCCCCCGCGGCGAACTTCGTTCGGCGACTCCCGCGATCGCCCGCCACGGACGCCTGAAGCGCAACCGCGCGTGGCCGCTCGTGCTGCAGATCATCGGTGCCTCCCTCGCCGTCGTCCTACTCAGCGCGACCGCCGTGAGCGCGATCGTCATCAACTCGATCACGTCGAAGATTCAGCCCACGATCGATATCGCCGACCCGACCGAGGACCCGATCCCGGCGATCGGCGCCATCGAGGGCGGCTTCAACATCCTCATCGTCGGCAGCGACACCCGCCTCGGCCAGAACGGCATCGGTGGCGACTACGAGGACGAGTCGGGCAATCTCAACGACGTGAACATCCTGCTGCACGTCTCGCAGGACCAGACCAACGCCGTAGCCATCTCGTTCCCGCGCGACATGGTCGTCGACATCCCCGACTGCCCGTACGAGGACGGCTCGGGCACGAGCGGGTGGCAGACGCGTCCGATCAACGAAGCACTCTATGTGGGCGGGCTGCGCTGCGTGGCGATGACGGTCGAGAATCTCACCGGACTTCCCGTGCAGTTCGCGGGCATCATTACCTTCACCGGGGTGATCCAGATGGGGGATGCGATCGGCGGCGTTCCCGTGTGCGTAACCGGACCGATCTTCGATGACAACACGGGGTTGGTGATCAACCAGGCCGGCACCTACGAACTGCGGGGGCTGGATGCGCTCGCGTTCCTGCGCTCGCGAGCGGGCGTCGGAGACGGATCGGACCTCACCCGCATCTCGTCGCAGCAGGTGTACCTGTCGTCGCTGGTGCGCAAGCTGCAGTCGGAGGGCACACTCGGCGACCCGAAGAAGGTGTACGACTTGGCGTCGGCGGCGCTCAACAGCATGCAGCTGTCGTCGAGCCTCGGGAACCTGGACACGATGGTGTCGATCGCGCTCGCCCTCAAAGACATCCCGCCGCAGAACGTGACCTTCATCCAGTACCCCGGGTGGACGGGTGGCGAGGGCGTGTACTTCGGCAAGGTGGCGCCCGACACGGCGGCGGCGGAGCAACTGCTCGCCTACGTGCGCGCCGATCAGCCGTTCGCGCTCGGCAACGTCGGCGACGATCGTGGGTCGACCATCGACCCGAACGCCCCGCCGGCCGATCCGAGCGCGGCACCGGTCGACCCGTCACTGCCGGTGCTTGAGGGCTTCCGCGGCCAGAAGGCCTCGGACTACACCTGCTCGATCGCCAACGACTACTGATCCTCGGCCTCGCGCCCCTTTTCGGACCGACCCGTCGCGCCGCGGCTCGCCGGTTCGTCCGGAATCACCGCAAGGCGGGCGCGGCGCGCGGGCGCACGCCCGTCCGGCTATGATGGCTGGTGCTAGGAGACGTCGCATAGTTCGGCCTAGTGCACCACCCTGCTAAGGTGGAGTCCCCTTAATGGGGACCGAGGGTTCAAATCCCTCCGTCTCCGCTCAAGCAATTCGCCCGCCTCGTGCGGGCGTTTTGCTTGAGCGGGGTCGGGCGGACGCGGACCCTCTCGTGGGCCCACGCCTGCGAGGGGCCCCGGCCGCTGCGCAGCGGCGGTTGGGGGAGCAGGCGGGGAGTCAAATCCCTCCGTCTCCGCGGAATGACAAGACCCGCCCTCGTGGCGGGTTTTGTCATTGCACGGCGATGGGCGGACGCGAACCCTTCCGTGGGCCCACACTCGCGAGGGGCCCCAGGCGCCGCCCGTGCGGCGTTTGCTGTGCTTTGTGCCCGATTCGCGGCTCTTGACGATCGCGCACCCATCCCTAGGCTTCTTCACATGAAGCCGAGTCGCGTTCTTGCGGGCGTGGCGGCCGCCGCCGTCGTCGCAGCGACCGCGCTGCTCTCCAGCGGCCCGGCAGTCGCCTTCGGGGGCACCTCAACGTTCGGTTGTGCCAACGGCTCGATGGTCACCGTGGACGTGCCGGAGGGGGTCGACCGGGTCTCCATCTCGGCGGGCGGCGGCTCCGGCTCAACCGGTCAGGACGGCAGCTCGCGCTTCGGCAAGGGCGCTCTCGTCGAAGGCACCTGGCCGGTGACCCCCGGCACGAAGGTTCAGCTCGTCGTCGGCTGCGCGGCGCAAGGCCAGACGGGCGGGGTCGGCTACTCGGATGGCGGCAACGGCGGCCGAAGCACCTGGTACAACCACGGTGGTGGCGGCGGCGGAAGCACGTACGTCGGACTCCTCGAAAACGGTCTCGCCCGACCGCTCGTGGTCGCGGGAGGCGGCGGCGGGGGCGGCGGCGCGGGATACGGGAACGACGGAGGCCACGGCACCGACGCCGGACCGGGAACCGAAGTCGACGACGACTACTGGGAGGCCGAGGACGGCTGGAAGAGCCGCGGCGGTGGCGGCGGAGGCGGCGCGGGCGCGGGTGCCGCGCAGAACCAGCTCGCGCGACCGGGCACCCCAGGCCACGGCGGCAGCCGCTGGGGCGACTGGGGCGGTGCCGGTGAGGGCGGCACGACCTTCATCGCCGCGCAAGGCGTGACCGACAAGCGCGAGGTGCGCGGCGGAGCCCCCGCCGGCTCCGGTTTCGTGCTGCTCACGTTCCTCGAAGAGAACGGGATCGTTCCCGTCACCACATCCTTCGCCTGCTCGAACGGCGTGGCCCAGACCTACACCGTGCCCGCGAACGTCTACCGGCTGCGACTCGTCGCGGTCGGCGGCGCCGGCTCGTCCGCCTTCTACTACGCGCGAGGCGGCGAAGGCGCATACGCCTCCGGCGAGCTCGCGGTGACTCCCGGTCAACGTCTCGGCGTGGTCGCCGGATGCATGGGCGTCGACAGTTCCGGCGGGGCGGGCTGGGCCGACGGCGGCGACGGCGGCGACGGACCCGCGGCGGCTGAGGACCTCAACGTGTACGGCGGCGGCGGGGGCGGCGCGACCGCCGTGCTCACCGCCGACGGCACCCCCCTGCTGGTGGCCGGCGGCGGGGGCGGCGTGGGCGGCACCGAGAACCGCAGTCCTTCCGATGGCGGCCCGGCGGGCACCATCGGCGAGCCCGGCTATCCGGGATTCAACTCCGATGGCGGCGCGGGCGGCCAGGGCGGCTTCCGCGACGACCACGACGGATCGGATGGCTCCAACGCCCCGATCAGCGCCGCCGGGGGCGGCGGGGGCGGCGGATGGCGCGGCGGTCAGGGCGGCTTCCGCGGCGACCCCAACGGCGGGGGCGGGGGCGGCGGGTCGTCCTACGCGTCCGCGAGCATCGAGAGCGCCTCGATCAACCGGATCGGCGGCGGCGGCAACGGCAACGGCTTCGTGCTGATCCTCGCGATCGTCGCGAACCCGCCCGGTCCGGTTGTGAACGCGACGATCCGCCCCGACAACGAATCGGTCGTGGTCGCGTGGGATGCCCCGCTCAGCGACGGCCGGTCGGCGATCCGCTCCTACCGGGTGCTCGATGAGGCCGGCGCCGTGGTGCGCACGGTCACCGCTCCCGGCTCGTACACGATCGGCCCCATCCCGAACGGGCGCCCCGTGAGCTACTCGATCGTCGCAGTCAACGCCGTCGGCACCTCGACGCCGGTGACGCTGAGCGCCACGCCCAGGACCGTGCCCAACGCTCCCGGCTTCAGTCTCGTCTTCGCGCGGCAGGGGGTGCGCGCCGACATCACCCCGCCCGCTTTCACCGGTGGCGCTCCGGTGACCGGTTACCGACTGTACGAGCTGACGACGGGTCGGTTCTGGGACGGCGACACCTCGATCATGGCCACAGGCCTGACTCCTGGACAGGAGTACCGATTCCAGGTCGTCGCGATCAACGAGGCGGGCGAGAGCGCACGTTCGGTCACCAAGTCGGAGACGCCCCGCTGGTATCCCGACGCGCCGTCGATCACCGCCGTCTACCCCGAGTCGGGCGGTGGCGCCCAGGTCGTCTACACGCTCGGCAACGCGTGGGGTGCGGCGATCGTGTCCGTGACGGTGACGGCCACCCCGCAGGGCGGCGGCGCTCCTGTCGTCGTGACCGGGCCGCCGAGCGGTGAACTCATCGTGCCCGGACTCACCTCGGGCGTGCCATACACCTTTGTGATGAGGGCGACGAACTCGGTGGGCGCCTCGCCGATCCCGTCCGCGTCGTACGGTCCCGTGACGCCGTCGGATGCGCCGGGGTCGCCGATCAATGTCGTCGCCACTCCCGGTGACGGGCAGATCGTTCTCACCTGGAACGAACCGGTGGATCTCGGACCGTACCCGCCGGTGCTCGAGTACCGCATCTACGACGTCGAAGGCAACCAGATCGCGGCGACCGCCGACGGCACTCCTCAGGCGACGATCACGGGGCTGACCAACGGAGTCGAGTACGGCTTCGCGGTGCGCGCTCGAACGGCCGGCGGAGCGGGCGAGTTGTCCGCCTACGCCTTCGCGACACCGGTTCCCCGCCCCGCCAACGACCTCGAGGTCAACGCGACCTTCCTGACTTGGACGGATGCGCCCGGTTCGACGGGCGGCACGACCCGCTACGCGACCCTGTCGGACGGCGAGACGCCTCCGACCGGCGGCACCGGGCACACCATCTGGTACCTGCTGAGCGTCAATCCCGGTCACGGCGGGGCGCTCGCGATCGATCTGTGCGACAGCCCGACGGGGGCGGTGATGACGGTCAACGGCGTGGATGCGACCGGCACCGAGTTCGCGTGCCCCGGCGGTGGCAGCGCGCCGCGCTTCGTGACCGACTACCCGGTGGACGGCATCGACCTGCTCATCCAGGTGGACGCGACGGGCGATCCGGGCGACATCCAGTTGCGGTGGCGACCGTTCGACTGATCGCACAGCTCGCTCTTGCTTGTGAAAACTCGACCGGCCGGCCCGTCCTAGGGTTCGGCGGTCGGAAGCCAGGCTGGAGGGGTGCGAGTGCACACGCACCCGCACCCCTCACGAGTTCAGCGGTGGGGCAGCCCCCTACCAGTCCACGCTCCACACCTCGAAGGGAGTCGAATCGCTGCAGCCGGGGCTGATGAGGTTCGTCAATCCGCAGTAGCGGGCCATCGCGTGCTCGCCGGTCGAGGTGTTGAAGGTGCCTGCGCCGGCAAACTGGCCGGTGCCCGCGAGCTCAGCGTCGACGACGACGGGGCTGCCGTTGCCGTCGACGACGAGGTCGCCCGTCTCGATGTCATCGAAAACGAACTCGACCACCCCGAGGTACATCCCTGGGTATGAGCTCCCGTTGGCTCCCACGGGAGTGACCAGGAGATGGATGTCGCCGTCGTGGTAGTGCATCGACGACGCCGTGAAGTAGGCCCAGTCCTGGCTGAGGTAGTCGCCCGCGGCCTGCGCAAAGGTCGCCGTGAGCAGGGTGTCGACGTAGGTCCAGGTGCCGTAGATGTCCATCGCCATAAGCACGATGTCGCCGTAGACATCATCGCCGTCGCACCAGTAGCCGGTCATGGCGAGGTACACCGTGCCGTCCGGGCCGACGACCGCACCCGGTTCGCTGTAGGCCTGGTACGGGTCGCCGGGGATGAAGTCCTCGATGCCACTGCCGGTGGTGAAGTCGGTGGTCGCGAGCAGGTCCTCCTGGTCCTGCCCCCAGACGTTGGCGAGGAAGAGGACGGTCTCGTCGGCCGGCACCGTGCTCATGTCGGGGTCGGGGAACGCGTTGACGGTGTTGTCCCACGTCTTGCCACCGATCCAGCCGTACTCGGTGAAGTTCTTGCCGTGCGGCTCGGCGGTGTTGACGTCGCATCCCCCCGTCGGCAGGATGCGCCACGGGTCGGAGGGGCTGCTCGTGAATGGGTGGCTCTTGGGGAAGGTGTGCCAGAACGCGTGCCATTGCTCGGTGACCGGGTTGTAGACCACGGTCGGCGTCTCGTGAACCCATCGGCCCTCGAGCCCCCAAGGGCTGTCGGCGTCGTCGAGTGTGGTCGCCTGATTGAGGGCGCCGAAGTCGCGCACGTACGTCGGCGAGTTGGTGGTCAACACGACGCCGAGGCGCGTGTAAACCTCGAACCACCCGCTCACCTCGTCGGTGGCGCTGTGGACCCCGAACGTGCCGTTGAGTCCCGTGTATAGCGGCAGGCCGTTGTTGACGGTGAGGTCAAGGTCGAAGTTACCGACGTTGCCGTCGCCCGTGGTATCCCAGCTGTAGGGAGCCGGGGTGGCGGCCGCGGGAATCGCGGTCGTCAGGACGAGGGCGATGGCCGCCCCCGCGGCGATCAGTGCTCTACGCATGTGATTCTCCCGATCCGGCGGACGCCGTCGTCCGCGCGCTCTATACTTAGCACATAAGTAGCTAGGCATGGAAGAAACGCGATGGGCTATCGGGTAGGCATCCGGTGCCGTCCGACGTAGAGTGGGGGGCGTGGCCCGACTCGAAGCCCTCAGCAGGCAATCCCTCTCCGACCGGATCGCCGAAGTGCTCCTCGACTACATCGTCGACGAAGGACTCCACGAAGGAGACTCGTTGCCCTCGACAGCCGACCTCGCGGAGCGGTTCGGCGTCTCGCGCACCGTCATCCGCGAGGCACTCGCCGTGCTCGGAGGTCGGGGTGTGCTCCAGCGCGCCCAGGGCAAGGAGTCTGTCGTTGCGAGGCCCGGCACCGACAGCCTCACGCGCGTGCTCCAGTTCCAACTTCGTCAGCCGACGCCTCTCGACACCGCCGACGTCTTCGAGTGCCGCTTCGCGCTCGAAGTGAGCGCCGCGGGCAGCGCGGCTCGCAAAGCCAACGGTGACGCGATCGCGGTGCTTCGCGCCAGACTCAACGACTTGCGCGCGGCCACTAAGGAAGACGACTTCCATGTCGCCGATATCGAGCTGCACCGAGCGATCGTGCTCGCCTCCGGGAACGAACTCATCCTGCTCATCCTCGACTCGCTCGTCGAGATCATGCGGGAACTGCGCGTCACGGCTACGCGCAACAGGTTCGCGCGCGGCCACGGGTTCGACGAAGCCATCGAGGAGCACGCGGCGATCGTCGACGCGATCGCAGCCCACGACGCCGAGGGTGCCGAACGGGCGATGAAGGTGCACCTCGAGACGACACGTCGCGAATACGAGGCCAAGCCCCCCGCGTGATCAGGGTGCGAGCACGGCCTTCATGACGCTCGTGTCCCCGTCGACGAGGCGCATGAAGATCTCCGCCCCGTCCGTGAGTGCGAAGGTGTCGGCCCACTCGGGCTGCGCGTCGGCGACAACCTCGATCGCGCGAGCGAAGGTCGAGTCGGGATAGCAGAAGCTCCCCCGCACCGTCTTGCCGTGCCGGATGAGAGCCATCGCATCGAACGCTGGATCGGGGTCGGCCAGGCCCAGCCAGACTGCCGTGCCGCCCGGTCGCAGCAGTTCGACCGAGGCTCGGCGAGTCGGAGGGGCTCCGACGGCGTCGACAATGACATCGAACTCCCCCTCGAGCCGCTCGACCGTGTCCGCACCCTCGCGCGCCGCGATCACGCGACGCTCGGGGGCGAGGTCCGCAATCGTCACGCTCACGCCATCCGCGCGTGCGGCCATGACCACAGCGAGACCGATCGGCCCGGCGCCGATCACGCCGACGCGCGCGTCGGTCGGGCGGCCGGCGAGATCCCACGCGTGCAGGCCATTCGCGACGGGTTCGACGAGGGCCGCGGCGGTCCACCCCAGGCGGTCGGGGATGGCATGCACTTGCGAACGAGGAACGACGACACGCTCGGCGAACGCCCCCGAACGGTGGATGCCGATGATCACGCGTTGGGGGCACAACTGCTCCTGTCCCGAGCGGCACACGATGCATGTGCGGCAGGGGATCACGGGGTTGACGACCACGCGCGTGCCATCGGGAAGGGTCCCCGCGAACTCGTGCCCCATGATGAGCGGCGGCTGTCGAAAACCGGGTGCGCCGATCCCGTGGGTCTCGCTGCCGCAGATGCCCACCGCGGCCACGTCGATGAGCACCTCATCGACGCTCGCTTGAGGCTCCTCGACCTCGAGGTTCTCGACGAGACCGGGGCGCGTGTAAACGAGGGCGTGCATGGTGATCCGTTCGATGAGCCCGTGCGGTCAGACCGCGGTGACGATGGTGGTGTGGCTGAGAGGTGGCAGGGTGATCCGCCCGTCGAGCACCAGGTCCGATTCGACCGGCATCACGCGGTCCGGGTGGTCGACGGTGTTCCCGGCGGTCGGGTCATCGTCGTGCAGCACGATGACGCGGACGGCACCCGCAATGCCTTCGAGAGCGACGTCGAGCGCGTCGGTCTCGCTCCGGTTCACCAGGGAGAGGTGGAGGCGCCCCGTCGCCGGATCGGCGGTGGCCGCCACATCGAGGGCCGAGAGCTCACCGCCTTCCAGCCCCGGTGCGGGCACGCGTGCGTCCGTGAAGGCCTCTGCCGTGATCGCGACCGAGCCGGCCAGTCGCGCGCCCAGCGCAAGCGGCCAGAACACGGTGTGTCGGAAGGCGGCACCGTCGGGGTCAACGTGGATGGGCGCGAGCACATTGACCATCTGGGCCTCCGTGGCAAGGCCGATCTTGTCGGCTTGACGCCACATCACGTGCATCCAGCTCGCGTGGGCGATCGCATCCTTGAGGTCGTAGGCCTCCTCGAACGCGGTGTCGACGTTCGATCGCGCACTGATGCCACCGCGCCGCAGCTTGGACAGGCCGTCCGGGTCCGAGAAGGCAAGCATGGTCTTGGACCATACGCCCCACTCGTCGACGGCGATCCGCACCGGATGGCTGACCCCCGCACGGGCCCGCGCCGCCTGCGCGAAACCGAACGCCTGCACCACCTGGTGCTCCGAGGCGGCCGGTCCCGCGAGCGTGGCGGCGATATGGTCAGGCGTTCCGATGCGCCCGTGCCAGTAGCAGTGGAGAGAGAGAAAGTCGATGAAGGGCGTCGCCTCCATGAGGACCCGCCAGTTCCAGTCGGGGTCCGGGGCACCGACGGCGATGACTTCCGCGTTCGGCTCCGTCCAGCGCAGGAGCTTGGACCACTCTCGCGTGAGCGCGCCATACTCGTCGGCAGTCGAGTGCCCGTGCTGCCACCAGCCATAGTTCTCGTTGCCGACGCCCCACAGTCGCACTCCGTGCGGTTCCGGATGCGGTCCGCGACGACGCAGGTCAGCCTCGGGGACCGCCGAGACCGCGTTGCAGTACTCGACCCACGCGAGCATCTCATCGATGCTCCCGGTGGACGCGTTGACCGCGAGATACGGCTCGGCATCGACCGTACGGCAGAGCTGCAGGAACTCCTCTGTACCGAAGGCGTTCGTCTCGATGGTGTCCCACGCCAGATCGTGACGAGCGGGTCGCTCGGCGGCGGGACCGACACCGTCCCGCCAGTGGTAGCCGGACGCGAAGTTGCCGCCCGGCCACCGGATCACCGTGGGTGCGAGTTCCCGCAGAAGGGCGGCCACGTCGCTGCGCAGGCCATGCTCATCGGCGAGTGCCGACGCGGGGTCATACACACCGCCGTACACGGCGCGCCCCACGTGCTCGAGCAGCTGCCCATAGACCCGACGGTCGATCGGGGCGATCACCCGGCGCGGGTCGACGATCACGGTGGCCTTCATGAGTTGTCCTTTCGTTCGTCGCGCTGGATCATGACGGGGATCCGGCGGGCACGGGCACTGCCTCGATGGCGGGCACGAGGGGGTAGTGGCACGCGACGAAGTGCTCGGGGTTGCTCGCGAGGGGACGCATGACCGGCACCTCCGTGCTGCAGCGCTCCTGCGCTCGCGGACAACGCGTGCTGAAGCGACATCCGGGCGGCGGTGCGACCGGTGAGGGCGGATCGCCTGCGGGAGCGACGGACGCCTCCGGGTTCGCCGTTCGTCGCGTCGAGGGAATCGACGACATGAGCGCGGCGGTGAACGGATGCGCCACCTCGCGGTAGATCGCCTCCGACGGCGCCACCTCGCACAGGCGGCCCAGATACATGACGGCGACCCGGTCGCTGATGTTCTTGACGACCGCGAGATCGTGCGACACGAAGATCATGCTCACACCACGGTCGGCTTTCAGCTTCTCGAGCAGGTTGAGCACGCCGGCTTGCACTGACACATCCAGCGCGGAGACAGGCTCGTCGCAGATGAGCAAGTCCGGGTCGAGCACGAGCGCGCGAGCGATGGACACGCGCTGCGCCTGCCCGCCCGACAACTGTCGAGGCATTCCCCGATCAGCGCGCGCCGGATCGAGACCGACGGCGCGAAGGAGCGCGTCGACCTTGACTCGGCGATCGGCACGGGTGCCCCGGTGCCATACCCGCAGCGGGTCGACGACGGACTGCCGGATGGATCGACGCGGATTCAGCGACGAGACCGGGTCTTGGAACACCATGCCGATGGCGGCGCGGGCGCGACGACGAGCGCGTGCGCGCAGGTGTGACAGGCGAGTGCCATCGAAGTCAACCGTCCCCTCGTCGGGCGCCGGGAGGGCTGCGATCGCGCGGGCGAGCGTGGACTTACCGCAGCCGGACTCGCCGACGAGACCCAACGTCTCGCCGGGGAGCAGGTCGAGATCGACGTGCGAGACGGCCTCGAAGCGCCTTCCGTTGCCCAGCCGATAGCGCACGACCACGTCGCGAGCCGTCAGCACCGCACCGGACTGTCGCAAGTGCGCGTCACCGATCCCCGCCATCGCTCACCTCCTCGAGTTCGAAACTTCGCACCGGAAGCCGCTCGCCGTCAGCGAGCGGGAACCAGCACGCGAACCACCGTTCTGGTTCGCTCGACTCGAGCGGCGGACGCTCCGTGCGACACCGGTCCTGGGCCCGGGGGCACCGCGGCGCGAAAGCGCAGCCGGGGCCGATCTGGTCGAGGGCCGGCGGCTGACCGGGAATCGCGGCGAGTACGGAGTGCGGCGGGTCCTCCAGACGCGGCGCCGCGGACATGAGCGCGGCGCTGTACGGCATCCGGGGGTTGGCGAAGAGCTCACGCGTCGGGGCTCGCTCGACGATGCGGCCGGCGTACATCACGAGAACGGTGTCGGTGTGGTCGGCGACGACGCCGAGGTCGTGGGTGATCAGCAGGAGTGCGACGCCTTCGCGACTTCGCGCCTCGTCGAGGAGCCGGAGGATCTGGGCCTGAATCGTGACGTCCAGAGCTGTCGTCGGCTCGTCGGCAATGACAAGTCGGGGCGAACCGGCGAGCGCCGCGGCGATCGCGACACGCTGTCGCAGTCCCCCCGAAAGCTGGTGCGGGTACTCGTCCATCCGTCGATCCGGGTCGGGCACGCCCAACCGGCTCAGCAGCGAGACGCCGAGTTCGCGGGCGGCCGCGCGGGTCATCCGAGTGCGCCGCTGTACATGCTCGACGACTTGGCGCCCGATGCGCACAACCGGGTTGAGCGAGGTCATCGGATCCTGGAAGACCATCGCGATCGCGTCGCCCCACAGGCCCCGCAGGTCGTCCCGCGGGAGCCCTCTGATCTCACGTCCCTCGAAGCGCACCGATCCTGTCGTGACAACTCGATCATTGCCCGACAGCAATCCGTAGACGGTGCGCGCGAGCACGCTCTTGCCTGACCCGGATTCCCCGACGATGCCGACAGCCTCGCCGGCGTGCACGTCGAACTCGGCATCGGTGACGACCCGGAGAGGTCCGCTGGGCAGCAAGAACGTCGTTGAGACATCCCGCACCTCGAGGAGCGGCGTTGTGGGTGCAGTCGACCGCTTCGGCATCAGACCACCCTCGTCATCGTCGCTTCATCGCCCGACTCGCCGACCGCATTGAGCGCGAGCACGGTGAGCACGAGCGCCGTGGCAGGCAGCAGAGACTGCAAGGGCGCGACCGTAAGGGAGGCGACACCCTCGGCGATCATGCCTCCCCAACTCGCCTGGGGTTGTGGCACTCCCGCGCCGAGGAAGCTGAGCGCTCCCTCGACAATGATCGCGACCGCCGCGATCATGAGCGAGAACCCGATCATGGTGCGCCGGATGTTCGGCCAGATCTGCAGAGCGATGATGCGCGGCGCGGTGCTGCCGTACGCGCGCGCCGCGAGCACGAAGTCGCGATCGCGCACCTGCAGAGTTCCCGCGCGGGCGACCCGGATGAACGTGGGCATCGCGACGATGGAGATCACGAGCACGACGTTGGGCAGGCTCGGCCCGAGGAAGGCTGCGAGCGCGACCGCGAGGATGAGCGCGGGAAAGGCGAGGATGGTGTCGGCGAGCCACAGGATGACCGCTGCGGGTCGTGAGCTGTAGCCCGCAATCATGCCGAGAACGCAGCCCACCACGCCGCCGATGGCGATGACGCCGATGGCAACGAGCAGGTCGATGCGCGCCCCGAAGGCCATACGCGCAAGCAGGTCGCGGCCGAGCGAATCGGTGCCGAGCCAGTGCTCCGGCGATGGCCCCTGTCGCGCGTTCAGCAGGTCGATGTCGTTGGGGTCGAGAAAGGGGAGCACGTCAGCGAACACGCCCACGAATGCCACGAGACCGAGCCACGCCCACGCGAGCCAGAGCATCCGCGGTCGGCGCAGCCCCGAGAGGCCGCGCGCGAGAGCGTCGCGCATGGGCGAGGCCACGGCGGCGGTCACGAGCGCAGCCTTGGGTCGAGCACGACGTAGAGCAGGTCGACGATCGTGTTGATGAGGACGAAAGCGACGGTCACGACAAGGACCACCCCCTGGATGAGCACATAGTCGCGCGAGTAGATCGCGTTGACGAGGAGCGTCCCAATGCCGGGGAGGCCGAAGATCGACTCGATGAGAACGGCCCCCGAGATGAGCGAGCCGATAGTGATGCCGGCGGTGGTGATGAGCGGAAAGAGCGAGGGCCGCAGCGCATGCCGCATGAGCACGTAACGCGGGCTCAGACCTTTGGCCGCGGCGACGGTCACGAAATCCTGCCCAAGCGTGCCGATGAGCTCGGTGCGCAGGAGCCGAGTGTAGACCGCGCACGGGCCGAGGGCGAGGGCGATCGCCGGAAGCGTGATGCTGCGCAGGTTGAGACCGATGCCCTTGTCGATCGGCACGTAGCCCGTCGCGGGGAAGAGCGGGATCGTGACCGCGAACAGCACGATGAGCACGACAGCGACGACGAACGGCGGCGTCGCAAGCGCCGTGAAGCTGAGAGCCGAGACCACCCGGTCGAGCGGACGGCGGGCGCGCCAAGCGGTGATGATCGCAATCGGCACGGCGACGCCGAGCGCGAGCACCTGGCTGAGCAGCATGAGCTCCAACGTCACGGGGAGCCTCTGGAGAATGAGCTTGGATACGGGGGTGTTCGACGAGAGCGAGACGCCGAGGTCGCCGCGAAGCGCGCCGAACAACCAGTCCAGGTACCGCACGGGGAGAGGCTTGTCGAGCCCGAGTCGTTCCGTGAGTGCGGCGATGTTCTCGGGTGTCGCGCCGGTGCCGAGGATCGCGATCACCGGACCGCCGGGCAGCGCCGACATGAGCAGGAAGGTGAGGACGGACACAGCGATCAGCACAGCCGGTACGCTCACCAGACGTCGCAGAATCGTGCGCAGCATTGCATCCACCTCCTCATCATCTCGCCCGTTCACGCGCATCGGGGCCCGGCCAACGACCGGGCCCCGATCCGTGTGTCTCTACTTACTCAGCTCCTGCGTCATTCAGCCACAGGCCGGGCACGTAGGGGAAGCAGGTCGCACGGAGCAACTCCGGCGCGGTTCCACCCCCGACGTTGGGTCCGTAGATGGTCGCCTGCAAGCCGTCGGTGAGCCAGATCCAGGGGCTCTCCTCGGCCATCCACCGGTCAACGATCTCGTACTGCGCCTTCTGCTCCTCGAGCGTGGTGGCGCTGCGCGCCGCCAAGAGTGCCTCGTCGATCCTCGGGTCGCCGACCGCGCTCAGGTTCAGCGGGCTGGTTGAGGCATTGAAGGCATAGAACACGAAGTCCGGGTTCGGGTAGATGCTCGACGAGAACGTCATGACCTGGAACTGCTTCTGGATAAGCCCACCGATGAGCGTCGGAACGTCGACCTCGGAGATCTCAGTCGTGACGCCGATCTCGTTCCACATGTCCTGCACGACCGGCGCGAGCGGGTTGCCCGCCGTTGTCGTGAGCGTGACGGTGACGGGAGCGCCGCCGTCGGCAAGGTACTCGTCCATGAGGCGCTGTGCCTCAGTGAGGTCGAACTGGGGGTACTCGACGCCCGTGTCCCACCGCGAGCCGGCGAACGGTCCCTGCGACGGTCCCACGAGACCCTGGTTGAGGCCCTCGGCAATCGCCTCGCGGTCGATTGCGTGGTTGAGCGCCATCCGCACCCGCGGGTCGTCGAACGGCGCCTGTCCGATGTTGAAGTTCAGGATGCCGCCGGTCGCAACCGTCGGCAGGCACTGCGAGACGGTGAGGTCGGCGCTCGCGGCCGCCTGCACGATCGTGTCCGCGCCTGCCTGAGCGATGACATCGATGCCGCCGGTCTGCAGCGTCTGCAGCGCGGAGGCTGCGTTGCTGATGACCGTGAACTCGATGCGCTCGGCGAATCCGGCGTTCTCCGCGTTCCAGTAGTCGGGGTTGCGCGTGAGGATGTACTCGGATCCGGGAACCTGCGACTCGAGAATGTACGGGCCGGTGCCGACCGGGTTGTTGGCGTAGTCGTCGCCGAACTCCTCGATCGCCGCCGGGGAGGCCATGATCGCCGGCGGGAACGTCAGCAGGTACGGGAGGTTCGGCCACGGGAACTTGGTCGTGAACAGCACCGTGTCGTCGTCGACCACCTCGACGCTCTCGAGCGGCGTCATGATGGCGGCCGCCGACGCCCCGTTGTCGGGGTCGAGCTGACGGTCGAAGTTGAACTTGACGGCCTCGGCGTTGAACGGGGTGCCGTCGGTGAAGGTGACGCCCGTGCGAAGCTCGACGGTCCACTCGGTGAAGTCGTCGTTGGGGGTCGCCGAAAGCGCGAGCATGGGGCCGGGCTCCGCACCGACCTCGGAGAACGTCATGAGGGTGTCGTACACGGACGACTCGGCGACGGCGTCGTCGATGCCGCCGCTGATCGTCAGCGGGTCGAAGCCGCTGATGGGTCCGGGGATGGCCACGCGCAGGGTGCCGCCGACCTCGCCGGCCGATCCGTCACCGCCACCGCCCTCCGCGGGACCGCACGCGGTGAGGGTTGCGGCGAGTCCCAGGGTGACCGCGATCGCTGCTGCGCTGACGCGGCGTCTTCTCGAAATGTGATTCATCATGCTGCCGACCTCTCTGTCGGGATCTGTCGGGGCGCGGCAAGTTGGCCGCTTGACTGATAAGTAGATATGTACCCGGTCTCCGCGCTCGCGTCAACTCCTGAGTTCCGTTGACGCGCGCCTCTGCTTGGCATATAAGTAGTCAGGTGGATGCGAGGGCGCTTCGATTGACGGTGGACGTGGATCATCCGGGTGCGCGCTTCCCGCGCATCCACGAGGGCCGCTACGAAGTGGACCCCGTCACCCAGGATCTCGTGCCCCTGCCCGCGTCCGTTCGCGACGCCGCGGCCCGCGCCGGGGTGCGCCTCCTGCGCATGGGAGTCGGATGCTGGTTGCCCACCAAGGACCCCGACCCGGCCGACCTCGGCGACCGGGAATGGTTCCTGGGGTCGACGCTCGAGCACACGCGCGACCCCGCGATGTACCGCTGGACGCACCTCGACCGGAACCTCTCCGTGTGCCGCGAGCTCGGCGCCGACCTGCTGCTCTCCGTCGACTCCATGCCGGCCTCGCTCGCGCGCCCCGGGGCGCAACCGGATCTGCTCGAGATCCTCCGGCTCGCCGCCCCCGACTACACGTTCCCGGACGGCGTCCGCAACGCTCCCCCCGCCGACCCCGCGGTGTTCGCCGCCGCGTGCGTCGAACTCGTGCGGCACGTCGAGGCCAGCGGGGTGCGCATCCGCCTCGTCGAGCTCTGGAACGAACCCGACCTCGCCCTCTTCTACGCGGGCACCTACGAGGAGTATCTGGAGATGTACCGGGCGTTCGCCCTCGCGATCGCCCCGCTCGGCTACCCCGTGGGCGGTCCGTCCTGGTCAGGGGTCCTCGACGCCCAGGACTGGCTCGACCGGTTCACGCGTGACGTCGCGCGCGACGGCATCCCGATGGACTTCTACTCGTTCCATCGCTACCCGCGCTCCCTCGCCGCCCTCGAGGAACGCTGCCGCGAGGTTCGCGCCGCGCTCGACTCGGTCGGGCTCACCGAGACTGCGCTCGTGCTCGACGAGTGGGGCTGGGCCCTCGACGACCCGGCGCGCCACGGCACCGTCGCCGATGCGGCCTTCGTGACCGGTGCGCTCGTGCGCATGGCCGACCTGGGCGTCACCGAGCAGACGCACATCCTGCTCATCGACCCCGCGGGATCCGAGTCGATCGCCGGCCTCGTGCGCCGCGACGGGGTGCCGAACCCCGTCTGGCACGCGCTCGTCGCCTTCGAGGAGTTCCAGGCGACTCCGCATCGGCTCCCCGTCGAGGGTGGCACCGACGGCCTCACGGTGCTGGCCGGGCGCGGGGAGCACGACATCACCGTGCTGCTCGCCCACACCGGCGACGAACCGACACGCATCCGACTCTCCCTCGGACCCCTGCGCGACGCGCGGATCGAGGAACTCACCGAGCACTCCTACGCCCTCGGCGGGTGGCAGGATGTGGCCACCGGCGGGGACGACGAGGCCCTCGAGTTCACGCTCGGCCACGGAACGGTCGCCCGCGTTCGCGGGACACGACGGGAGGGAACGAGATGAACGAGATCGTCGCCGAAGGACTGGAGGTTCCGGAGGGACCGGTTGTGCTGCCCGACGGACGCATCGCCTTCGTCCAGCAACTGCTCGGCGAGGTGTCCCTCTACGACGGCGGTCGCGTCGAGCGTCTGGCCCGCGTGGGCGGGGCCGCGAATGCGGTCACGCTCGGCACCGACGGACTGTACGCGGCCCAGAACGGCGGAGTGGTGGGCGCGTGGCGCTCCGACGACCCGCGGCCGCCCGGCATCCAGCGGATCACGCTCGACGGGCGGGTCGAGACGATCCGCACGAGCGTCGCCGGCGAGCCGCTGCGGGCGCCCAACGATCTCGTGTTCGGCCCGGACGGTCGGCTCTGGTTCACCGATCCGGGACACGCGTACGACCCCGTCGTACGCGGCGCGAACGGCCGCATCATCGCGATCGGCGGCACCGGGGACGAGATCGTCGCCGACGTCGGGGCGTCGTACTGCAACGGGATCGCGTTCGGCATCGACGGTCGCCCGTACTGGGTGGAGAGCTACGAGCGTGCGGTCCGCGTGCTCGGCCCCGACGGCCCCGAGACGATCTGCACCCTTCCGGAGCACCACATTCCCGACGGCTTCGCGGTCGCGGCGGACGGGCGACTGTTCATCTCGACCGTGACGAGCGCGGGCATCACGGTGCTCGACCCGCGGGGGACGGTGCTCGACGTCATCCACCTGGATGAGACGGCGTTCCCCACCAACTGCTGCTTCGACGGGAGCGTGCTGTGGGTGACGGACTTCGGGCGCGATCATGAGCGCGTCCCCCGCAGCGGCCGTCTTTGGCGCATCGAGACCGATGCCGTCGGCGCGCCGCTCGCCGTCGGATCGGTCGACCCCCCGCCGTGAGAGCCGTCGTCCTCGGCGCCTCTCGTGGGCTCGGTCGCGCCGTCGCCGAAGAACTCGCCCACCGCGACTACGAGGTCACGCTCGTGGCGCGCGACGCGACGGCGCTCGAGGACGCGGCCGAGGCCATTCGCGGTGCCGGCCGCAGCGCCCGCACCCTCGCGTGCGATGTGATCGAGCTCGAGCGCATCGCGGACGCTCTCGGCAGTCCCGCGCTCGTGATCAACTGCGCGGCCGTGCTCGGACCGATTCGCCCCGTGCTCGACCTGGACCCCCACGAGCTGCGCGCCGTTCTGGAGACCAACGCAGTCGGTGCCGTCACTGCGCTCCGCGCCCTCCTCCCCGGACTCGCCGAGCGCGGCGGCCGCTACGTCGCCGTCTCGAGCAGCTCTGCGATCCAGCCCACCGAGGGCCTCTCGGCCTACTGCGCGAGCAAGGCGGCCTTCGAACTGCTTCACCTCGCCGCCGCCCTCGAGTCGAGCCGCGCGACGATCGTGATCGTGCGACCGGGAGCGGTCGAGACCCGGATGCAGGCGGCCCTCCGGAAGGGCGCGTCGCCGCTCGCGCGGGGCGCGCGGTCCGCCGCGGCCGCCGGGCTCGTGCGGCAGCCGGGCCCGGTCGCCGCCGCCCTGCTCGACGCCGCCCTGAGCGCCGCCCACGGCGCGACCGTCGATCTCGCCCCCTGAGGAAAGGACCCGCTCACGATGTCCAGGATCGAACGGATCGACACCGTCCGGCTGCCGGAGCGGCCGAACCTCTGCTATGTGCGCGTGTTCGCCGACGACGGCGCGATCGGCCTCGGGGAGACGTACTTCGGTGCGTCCGCGGTCGAGGCCCACGTGCACGACGCGCTCGCGCCCGTGCTCCTCGGCGCGGACCCCGACCCGGTTCGACGGCACCACCGGGCGATGACCGCCTACATCGCCCGCAGCGGGACCGGGGCCGAGGCCCGAGCGATCGCCGCCACCGACATCGCGCTGTGGGACCTCCTTGGACGCCGGCAGGGGACGTCGATCGCCCACCTGCTCGGGGGACCGGTGCGCGACCGCATCCCCGTGTACAACACGTGCGCCGGGGCGGAGTATCTGCGGCGGACCGGCGACCAGCACACCAGCAACTGGGACCTGTCGGCCGGCCGCTACGAGGACCTCGAGGCGTCGCTCACCGACATGGGCGCCCTGGCCCTGGACCTCCTAGCCTCGGGCATCCGGGGCATGAAGGTCTGGCCGTTCGACCCGATCGCCGAACGGACGAACGGCTACGCCATCGCCGAATCCGAGCTCGCCGAGGTGGTCGACCTGCTCAGCGGCGTGCGGCGCGCGACCGGCGACGCGATGAGCCTCATGGTCGAGTTGCACGGCCTCTGGGCACCGCACGTCGCACGGCGGATCGCGGCCGCGCTCGAGCCGCTCCGGCCCACGTGGATCGAGGATCCGGTGCGGGCGGAGGATGTGCGCGCGATGGCGGCGGTGACTCGGAACGCGCCCGTGCCGGTCGCGGCAGGCGAGACCCTGGGCACGGCGCTCGAGCACCGCGACCTGGTCGAGCGCGGCCGGGTCGACGTGCTCATCGCGGACATCGGATGGGCGCGGGGCATCACCGAGGTGCTCTCGACGGCGGCGATGACGCGCGCAGCCGGGGTCGCCCTCGCCTTCCACGACTGCACGGGTCCCGTGAGCCTGGCCGTCGCGCTGCAGCTCGCGATGGTGTTCGACCACGTGCCGGTGCAGGAGATCGTCCGTGCGGGGGTGCTCGGCTGGTATCGCGGCCTGACCGACGACGTGCCGGACATCGTCGACGGCGGCATGCAGGTCGTGCCGGGGCACGGACACGGCGTCACGCTGCGCGAGGCGGTGCTCGCGCGCGACGACGTCCGCATCCGCACCAGCCGATTGTGAACTTGTCTACTTGTATGGTAAGTAATGAAGTCATGAAACGGCAACGTCGCTGGAACGCCCGGTGGATCTGGACCGAACAGGCCGCTCCGGGCACCGGGGCGTTCGCCGGCGGACCCGTCGCGCGTCCCGACGACCGCGTCGTACTCGCCGCTCGCTGGTTTGAGGTCGGCGGCGCCCCGGAATCCGCACTGTGCCGACTGACCGCCGACGGCCGCTACGCGCTCTACCTCAACGGTGTCGAACTCGCGCGCGGTCCCGTTCGGTCGGAAGCCGGCCTGCTCGTCTACGACGAGGTCGACCTCTCGCCCGCCCTGCGCTCCGGACGCAACGTGCTCGCCGCCGTCGTGCGCCACTACGGCAACGCCGTCGCGCACTGGAAGCCCAGCGCCGCCATGGGGTCCGTCGGCCAGGGCGGCTTCCTCCTTGAAGGCTCAGTCGGGGACGAGGATCTCTGCACCGGATCGGCGTGGTTCGTCTGGCCGGGAGGCTACCGGCGCGGGACCGGAAAGCCGTGGGGCGGCTCACCCGCCGCCGAGATCGTCGACCTCCGCGCACTCCCCGCCGGATGGCCCGCGCCCCCCTCCAGCGAAGGCTGGCAGCCCGCCGTCGAGTGCGCGCCCGCCGGGCTCTCGGTGCACGACCTGCGGCCCCCCGCCGGCCCCTTCTTCGAGCTCCGCCCGCGGGCGATCGCTCCGCTCGCGACCCGCGGCATTGACCTCGGTGCGCCCATCGCCGCCGGGCGCGTCGACCCGGGGCTGCCGAGCGACCACCCGGCGACGAGCTTCGACGCCGACGTCGTTCACACCTCGGCGGGATCCGCCGCCGCCGGACCTCTTGAGGCAGGCGACTGGCGAACCCTCGACGCGGGCGCCATCGTCAACGCGCGTCCGGTGCTTCACCTCCAAGCGAGTCCCGGCGCGATCGTCGACCTGTGCTGCGGCGAGGACCTCGGCGACGACGGCCGCCCCGTTACCGCTCCTCGACACTGGGGAATGCGCGTGACCGCCACGGGCGATCACGACCGGCTCGACGCCTTCGAGTCGGTCGGCTTCCGCTACCTCGGAATCGTCGTCCGGGAGGGAACGGTCGCCGACTGGACGATCTCGGCGATCGAGAACTCCTACCCCGTCCGCGGCGGCGCCTTCGCCTGCAGCGACCCGCAACTCACCGAACTGTGGCGCGCCGCCATCCGCACGCTGGAGCTGTGCGCCACCGACGCATTCCTCGACTGCCCCGGCCGGGAGAATCGCGCCTGGCTTGGCGACGCCTACATCCACACTCAGCTGACGATGATCGGCGGTGACGACTGGCGACTCGCCCGCGAGAACCTGCGCCTGCACGCCCAAGGCGCCCGCAGCGACGGGTTCCTGCCGATGGTGGGCACGGGCGACTACTCGACCCTGCCCGTGACCATCCCCGACTTCAGCCTGCACTGGATCCGATCGCTCGTGCGCATGTGGGAGGCGACCGGCGACGACTCGCTGGCCGTCGAACTGCTGCCGGTCGCGGCGCGCCTCATCGCCGTCTTCGAGGCGCACCGCGACGAGACGGGCGGCATCCGCGACGTGCCCGGCTGGTTGTTCATCGACTGGGCCCAGACCGGGCGCGGCGCCTACCACGCCGTGCTCGAAGGGCTCCTCTCGGTCGCCGCGGCCGAACTCGCCACGCTCGCCGACGCCCTCGGCGATGCGGGTACCGCGCTCCGGCTCCGGGCCACGGCCACCCGCTCACGTGACGCGCTCGAACGCCACTGGGACGACCGCCGCGGCGTGTACGTCGACGCGCTTGACGAGCACGGACAGCGCCTGACCCGTGTGAGCCAGCACGGCAACGCCGCCGCGATCCTCGCGGATGCCCCAAGCTCGGATCGGATCGAGCGTATGCTCGCCGCGATCCTCGACGCAGACCGCCTTCGCACGACCCTCACGCCCGCGGACGGCCCGATGGAGGGCCGCCTCACCCACCAGTGGACGGCACCCCCCGACTTCGACGAGACCACCGATATCGTGCGCGCCCAGCCGTTCTTCGCCCACTTCCTGCACGAGGCGCTCGCCCGCGCAGGCCGTGTCGACCTCATCGCGGACCTCCTGCGCGCCTGGCGCCCCCTCGTCGAGCGCGGCAACGGATGCCTTGAGGAGTACTGGGACGCCCCCGCCGGTCGAGGCAGCCGCGCCCACGCGTGGTCAGGAACGCCCGCCATCGACCTCACACGGCGGATTCTGGGGCTCGCGCCCGCCGGCCATGACGGCGCGACCTACGTGCTCGACCCGCACCTGGGCGAGCTCGACTGGGCGGAAGGCGTCGTCCCCACACCCCACGGTCCCATCGAGGTGCGCGTCTCCCGGCGCGACGGCGTCACCGAGATCGATCGACTCGACCACCCCGACGGCATCACCCTCCGATTCGCAGGCGCCCTCGCCGCTGCGAACCAATGAAAGGACCCGCTCACCATGAAGATCACCAACCTGCGCACCGTCGTCGTCGGCAATCCCTGGAAGAACTGGGTGTTCGTGCTCGTGGAGACCGACGAGGGCATCGTCGGACTCGGTGAGGGCAGCGCGAACGGCTTCGCGAAGACGATCGAGGCGGCCGTGCACGAGCTCGCGCCGCTCGTGATCGGTGAGGACCCGACCCGCGTGGAATGGCTCTACCGTCGGCTCGTCCGCGACACCTACACCGACGGGGGCCAGGTGCATCGCGCTGCGGTCGCGGCGATCGAGATCGCGTGCTGGGACATCCTCGGCAAGGCCCTCGGCCAGCCGGTCTGGCGCCTGCTCGGCGGCCAGGTGCGCGAGACCGTGCGCACCTACGCCAACGGCTGGTACACGACCGACCGCGACCCCGAGCGGATGGCCGAGGCTGCGGCCGGCGTCGTCGACAAGGGATTCACCGCCCTGAAGATCGATCCGTTCGGCACCGGCTGGCGCGTGCTGTCGCGCCGCGAACTGGATCTGTCGGTCGACATCCTCGCCGCCATCCGCGATCGTGTGGGACCCGACGTCGACATCATGGTGGAGGGCCACAGCCGATTCACCGTCGATCAGGCGGTGCAGGTCGCCGCGGCGATCGAGCCGATCCGTCCCACGTGGTTCGAGGAGCCGATCCGCCACGACCGCGTGCGCGCCGTCGCCGAGGTCGTGCGCCGATCCCCCGTCCCCATCGCCACCGGCGAGTCCTTCCACACCCTCGGCGAGTTCGCCGAGCTCGGCGCCTCCGGCGGGGTCGCCTTCTGGCAACCGGAGGCCGCCCACCTCGGCGGGGTGCTCGCGCTCAAGTCGGCCGCGATCCTGGCCGACGCGCACGACTCCGTCGTCGCGCCGCACCAGGCCGGCGGGCCCGTGGCGACCGCCGTGTGTCTGACGATCGCGGCGTGCACGCCGAACCACTTCATCCAGGAGTTCTTCGACCCCTACAACGCGCCGTGGACGCGGTCCCTCGTCTCCTGGGCGCCCGAGCTCGACGAGCACGGGTGTGTGCCGATCCCCGACCGGCCCGGCATCGGCCTCGACCTCGAGCTCGAGGAAGCGCTCACCCACCCGTACGACGAGCAGAACTTCCTGCAACTGTTTGAGAACAACTGGGAGCTCCGCGGCAACAAACGGCGTGCACCCGTCGCGGCCGCACAGTCGTGAGGCTCATGCGGGTCGGCGCTCGCGGGGCCGAGCGTCCGATGATCTGGTCGGCTCCCGGCCGCGCGTACGATCTCTTCCCGATCACGCCCGAGATCAACGGAGAGTTCCTCGGCTCCGGCGGACTCGAGCGCGCGCGGCAGGCGCTCGAGTCCGGCTCACTCGACGAGGTGGACATTTCGGGCCTCCGCGTCGGCGCACCGATCGCCCGCCCGGGAGTCGTGCTGTGCATCGGGATGAACTACGGTGCTCACGCTCGCGAGTCGGGAGCCGAGCCCCCGCAGACGCCGGTCATGTTCTACAAACCGCCGAACACCGTCGTGGGGCCCTACGACGACATCCTGCTGCCCCCGGGCGCGAACCACGTGGACTGGGAGGTCGAGCTCGGCGTCGTCATCGGGCGCACCTGCCGCTACCTCGCCTCGCCCGAGCAGGCGCTCGCGCACATCGCGGGCTTCGTGCTCGCCGACGACGTCTCCGAGCGGGACTTTCAACTCGCCCAGTCCGGCGGCCAATGGTCGAAGGGCAAGGCGGCCGAGACGTTCACCCCGCTCGGTCCGTGGCTGGTGACTCCCGATGAGGTGAACGCCGGAGCCCTTCGGCTCACGTCCGCGGTCAACGGCGCGCCCCGTCAGGACGGCAGCACCTCCGACCTCATCTTCGGCATCGGCTACCTGCTCTGGCACCTCAGCCAGTACACCGTGCTCGATCCGGGCGACGTGATCTGCACGGGCACGCCGGAGGGGGTCGCCCTCTCGGGGCGGTTCCCCTACCTCGCGGACGGCGACATCGTCGAGGTCGCGATCGAGGGTCTCGGCACCCAGCGCTCTCGGTGCGTGCGCGCCGCCGACTAAGAGAACACGGCCTCACAGCGACCGAGGCGCGTGAAGCGCGCGTCGACGCGCGATCCGGCCGCGACGCGCACGAGTCCGACGGCGCTGCCCGGGATCACGAGCTCCCCCGCCCGGATGCGCAGACCCCGCGCGTCGAGGTGTCGCGCGAGCCAGCGCAGACTCGCGAGCGGCCCCGAGCCGAGGATCTCCGCGGCCATCGCCGATTCGACGAGCACGCCGTCGACCCACGCGCCGACCCCCTCGAGCGCGAGGTCGGCCATGACCGGACGCGGATCGCTGCCGAGCACGACACCCGCGTGGATCGCGTTGGAGGCGATGAGCTCCTGGGCCGTCGGGGCGCCGTGCACGAAGGTGTAGTGGTGCAGTTCGATGCCGGCCGTGACCGACTCGATCGCTGCCAGGAGGTCGTCGTCGGTCAGTCGAGCCGGATCGACGTCGGAGCCGATGCGGAACGCGAACTCGGGCTCGATGGCGCATCCGTGGAAGTCACCCACCGCAAGGCGCACGCCGGAGTCGTAAAGGAACGGCGCCATGAGGCGCGCGGAGACGGGCGCGTCGAGACCGAACTGCCGTTGAACCGCGCGACTCGTGCATCCGACCTTCCAGCCCACCGGGCTCTCACCGACGGCGCATCGCGCGGCGATCACCCGGTCTTGAACGGCGTACGCCTCCTCGACCGTGAGCTGCGCGATCGGAACCTCGTGGCGCCGGGTGAGCACGTGGTGTCGGAACAGGTCGTACATCTCGGCCGCGAACGCATCCAACTGCTCGGGCGTCATCGCGCTGGTCTCCTTCATCTTGTATGGTAAGTAGTCAAGTTAGCACTCAAGGGAGACGTGATGACGTCGAGATCCACGCGCGCCGCCGTGGTCGCCGAAGCAGGGTCCGAACCGACCATCCGCGAGATCGAACTGCGCGAGCCGGCCCCCAACGAGGTGCTCGTGCGGGTCGTCTCCACCGGCGTCTGCCACACCGACGTGGCCTGGGCGGACGGCCAGTTGTTCGATCGGTTCCCCGCCGTGCTCGGACACGAGTCCGCCGGAATCGTCGAGGCCGTGGGGTCGCGCGTCACCCGAGTCCGACCCGGCGATCGAGTGGCCCTCGGCCTCGCCCACCACTGCGGGCACTGCCGATTCTGCGAGTCCGGACGCCCCATGCTGTGCGAGCGGCGCGAGGAGCAGGAAGACCGCATGACCTGGCAGGGAGCCCCCATCGTGCAGGGCTTCGGCACCGGAGCCTTCTCGGAGCTCACGATCGTCAAGGAAAGCTCCGCCATCCTCGTGCCCGACGGCGTCCCCCTCGACGTCGCCGCGATCACCGGATGCGCCACCTCCACCGGTCTCGGGGCGGTGTTCAACATCGCCGAGGTCGAGTACGGCTCCACCGTCGCCGTCCTCGGCGCGGGTGGGGTCGGGCTCAGCGTCGTCATGGGGTGCGTGCTCGCCGGCGCGTCCCGCATCGTCGTCGCCGACCCCAACCCGGAGCGTCGAGCCGCCGCCCTCGAGTTCGGCGCGACGGACGCGGTCGAGCCCACGATGGATGCGCTCACCGGGGTCATCGGCGGTCGATACGACTTCGTCTTCGAGTCGGCGGGCGTCAAGGCGGCCATGGAGCTCGCGATCCCGCTCACCGATCGGGGCGGCGCCGTCACCCTCATCGGCGCAGCGACACCCGATGTGGAGGTGAGCTTCAACGCGCTCGAGTTCGTGCCGAGCCAGCGCCGCATCCTCGGCTGCAGCACCGGCAACGTGCGGCCGCACGTCGACTTCCCCCGCTACTTCGAGCTCTACCGTCAGGGACGGCTGCCGCTCGACCGCCTCATCGCCGGGAGCGTCGACTTCGCCGACATCGCCGAGGGCTTCGATCGCAACCGCCGTGCGCGCGGCATCCGCACGATCGTGCGCGTCGGCCAGGAGTAGCCGCGGACCCGTTCGCGACGAGCTGGCTAGCCCGACAGGTTCGACCCTGCCGCCTGCCACTGCTGATCGAGGCAACCCGTCATCGTCTTGGTATCCGCGAGCTCTTCGAGCGTCTGCGGGCTGAAGTCCGTGTTGCCGATGCCCGCCGCGTAGAGGCCATAGCCGAAGGAGGCGGCGCCCGCCGCGATTCCCACGGCGCCTGCGGGTTCGAGCACGTCCTTGGCTTGATAGATCTTGCGTATCGTGTTCGCGGTCGACAGCTGCGATCCGATGTTCGCGCCGCCCGTCGGGTTGCCCGTGTTGCCGAACGCCCAGCGCGCTGCGCACTCGGTGATGTTCGTCGGGTCGATGAGCTCGAAGATCTGCCCCACCTCGCGTCCGCCGGGGATGGAGTTGGCGATGCCCGCCGCCGCACCGAGGTACGCGAACAGCGCGCCGGCCGGCGGGAAGAACCAGCTGAGCATGATGGGGGCCGCGATCGCGGCGATGCCCGACACGATCTTGAGACCCTGAATGATGCCGCGCTCCAAACGCTGCCCCGAGGTCGGATAGTCGGCGGTGACCGTCTTGTCGGAGTCCATGTAGGCGAAGGCGAACAGGTTGCCGCCCTCGTCCGACCCGATCTGCCCGCCGACGATTCCGCTGCGGAACGCCTCCGTCCAGCGGCCGTCCGACAGTTGTGCGGCCGCCTGCACCTTGACGGCGGTGCCATAGATGAACAGGTTGGCGGCCGGATCGGTGCCGGGGCAGCGCGCGCCTTCCACGACGGTGATGCCCTCGCCGAGCCCGAGCTGGCGGCACTCCACGACGTAGTCGGCGGTCACGGCGAGCGTGCGCGACGTCGCCGTCGTCGTCGTGAGGATGGGGTTCTGCGTCTGCTCCGCGGGCGGGGCATCCCCGAAGCCGACGAAGGTGATCCCGGGCGACGGGCTCGTCGCGAACAGGGCGAGATCGGTGTTCGCCGGGAACGCGTTCCCGGCGTCCTTGCACGGGCCGGAACGCTGGCCGACCACCTCGATCTGCCCGCCGACGAGGCCGATGGGCACGCCCTGCACCCAATCGAACCCGGCCATCTCGTAGGTGCCGATGACGCCATCGGCACCGGGCGCGAAGAAGGTCGCCGGCAGGTCGGAGGCTCCGAACGTCGTGCCGCTGATGTCGCCCGACAGGTGCAGGCGCGGGCTCGAGGTGAGCGTCTGGCACGCCTCCACCTGCACGACGATCGGTCCACCGATCTCGCACGTCTTCTCACCCCGCGTGAGGGGTCCGTAGGAGTTCGACGCCGACCGCTCGCCCGGCTCCCGCGCCATCGGGCCGCCGAAGCACTCGCTCGTGTCGCCGCGCACGCTCACGTAGACGTCGAGTGACACGTCCGGGAGCACGGATCCGCGCAGCGTGCTGCGGTACTGCCGCTGGTAGAGCGACGACGGCTCCACGCCCATGCGCAGCGCCTGCTGCTTCTGGGTGTCGAAATAGGATCCCGGTCCGCAGCCGTCGGAGGCGAACGCCATCACGCCGCGGTCGCCGAGGATCGTCAGGGGCGAGCACACGGTGTCGAGGTAGAAGCCGGCGTTCACCGTCACGTCGCCCGTGAGCACGACCGTGCGCGCGGCGGCCGGCACCGGACCGATGCCGTCCGGGGCGCGGAAGTTCAGGCGGTCACCCTCCCAGCCGCGGAACACCGCGCCCTCGACGAGGATGCGCGGGGTGAGCGTCACAGTGGCGCCGTCGAGGTAGCGGTCGCTGCCGTCCGGGCAGTTCGTCGCGAGGTCGGGCGTGATCGAACCGATCGCGTTGCTCTTCGCGTCGAGCGCGGTGTCGAGCACGACCGTGAGGGTCACGCACCCGACAAGCGTGGCGGTGAGCACGGCATCGTCATCGCCGACGAGGAAGCGCACCTCCCGTGCCGCGGGGAGGTCCGGGCGCGACTGTCCGCCGACGCTCCACGACGCGATCGCGAGCCGCGGGTCGCCGGGATCGGCGGTCACCGTCACGATCGTGCCGGGGTGATAGCCGTTACCCGCAGGGGAGGCGCAGTTGGGTGCCGTCGGCACGGCCGATGTGCCTCCAGGCGCCGACGGTGAGAACTCCACGGTCACCGTGCGGCAGTTCGGCCCGAACGTCACTGGCACGCGCACCGGGCCCGTGACCGTCAGCGCCACGCTCTCGTCGCCGAAGCGGTCCGGGCCGATGGTCGCGCCGGGCACGCTCCCGAAGAACGCGAACACATCCGGCTCGCCCGTGGCCGGGTTGTACGCCGCGCGCGGGTAGATCGCCACGGCCGTGCCCCCGGTGTACCCGGCGACGCCCCCGCTCGAGACGCAATTGGTCCCGGGGATCACGACGATTCCGCCCGAACCGGTCACGTCCGCGGTGACGGGATAGCAGGGCCGCTCGAAGGTCGCCAGCCGCACCCACGTCGTCGAATCGGTGCCCACGACGAAGGACGTCGTCGGGATGAGCGACACCACCTCGAGCCCCGAGGATCCGTACGCCTTCCACGCCGTGAACAGGTTCGGCGCGATCGGATGCGCCGTCGTCGTCACCGTCGTGCCCACGAGGTAGCCGCCGGAGCCGCAGTTCGGCGGCGTGTCGACCGTCACGGTGCCGAGAGCGGGCTCCGTGGAGCGCACGTCGAGGGTCGCGCATCCGGTGACGATGGTGTGCAGCACCACCTCGGCACCGATCCACGTCGCGTCGCCCGAGTAGCGGATCCGCACCTCCACGAGGGATCCGGTCGCCGAGGCGGGGCCGAACCGACCGGTGCACTCACCGGTCGTCAGGGGGACGTCCGAACACCACAGCACGCCGTCGCCCCACACGGTGACGGTGCCGGTCGAGCTCGCGTCGAACACGCCCCATCGGGCCACGACATCGGTGCCGACGACCGCCGTTCCGTCGAGGGAGCCGTTGAAGGTGGGGGTCGCCTTGCCGGTCGTGAGGTCGAAGGGTCCCGCGGTGCTCGACGGCGCGTAGATCACGTCGCCGGAATAGGTCGCCGTCACACTGTGGTCGCCCGCATCCTCCCACGTGAGCGGGCAGCTCGACTGGGCCGGGAAGTGCACCACGCACGTCTGCCCGGTGTCGGAGGTGACGGTGGCGGTGCCCGTGAAGGGCTCACTCGACCCGCCTGCGTGCGTGAGCGTCACGCCCACGTCGGTCGGCTCGAACGCGACCGGCGGGAAGGCGAACAGGCCGATCGTGACCGGGATGCGGGTGATCGCGAAGGGGTTGGTGTCCGAGCTTCCGGTGAACGAGGCGCCGAGCGGAAGGTACTGGGCGGTGATCTCGTCCGCGGGCCAGCGCAGGTTGTCGGGGCCCGAGCCGACGACGACGGTCAGCTGCGCCTGCCCGTCGACGAGAGGCACCTGCTCGAAGGTCGCGATCAGGGGACCGTCCGGCCCGTCGCCCATGTTGGCGCTGAAGGAGACCGAGCCGGTCGGCACCGCGCCGCTCTCCGACGTCACCGTCGCCGTGAACGTCACGGCACTGCCGGGGACCGTGGAGGCCGTGTTGAGGGTCAGGTCGGTCGTCGTCGACGCGAACGACATCGAGTACGGCAGACCGGCCGAGACCCCCTCCAGGTTCTGGGGCCCGGCGACGTACGTGGCCGTGATCGTGGTGTCGCCGGAGTTCACGCGGAGGCCCGTGGGACACACCGTGAGGTCGCCGATGCAGACGGGGAGCCTGGCCTCGCCGTCGACGATCGGCACCTCGTCGGCGAGCGTGATGCCGGTCGTGGAGAAGCGGATGCCGTGGTCGGGGGTGGCGCTGCCGACATCCACGGTCGCGACGAGCGTGACCGTGGACCCGTAGACGAAGGGACCGGTGGCCCACAGCCGCACCGCCGGAACCGCCTGGACCGTGACCGGGGTGGCGTCGGCGCCGTTGAGGTTGCTGCTGCCCGAGTAGCTGGCCTCGACGATCGTCGAGAGCTCCGTGACGAGGATCTCCAACTCGGCGACGCCGTCGTTGACCTGCACCGGCGGCTTGTCGTCGCCCGCGACCGTGAACGTCACCGTGCCGGTGGCGCCGTCCCCGAGCGCGCCGAGGTCGACGTGCAGGGTGGTCGTTGCGCCGATCGCCGGTGTCGCCGGGTCGACGGTGAGCACCGGGTCCGGGTCCGCCTTCGTCATCGACAGGGTCACGGGGGAACCGAGACTGTCGCTGCCGAAGTGGCTTCCGTCGCCCGTGTACACCACCCAGGCCAGACGCGACAGGGACGAGCCGACGGGGATGCGATCGGAGACGATCGAGAATCGACCGTCGGTCAGTGCGCCCTCCGCGACCTTGCCGCCGCCGACCCACAGTTCCACGGTTCCCGTAGGCGTGCCGACCGCGGAGGTCACCGCGCCCTCCCACGTCTGCGCCTCGCCGTACTCCGCCTCGCGGCTCGTGTCGCCGAAGAGCGCCGTCGTCGTGGCGACCTTGCCCACCGAGAGGATCAGTTCGCCCTCGTCGGCGAGGAAGCTGTCGTCGCCCGAGTACTCCACCGTGAAGGTGCGATCCCCCGCGTCGCCGACGGCCACATCGACGGTCCGCGTGCCATCGAAGCCGAGCACGCCGGCACCCACCGGAGTTCCGTCGCGCTTGACGACCACGGTGCCGCTCGGGGTGCCCGCGCCGGGGAATGCCGCGTCGACGTCGATCGTCAGCTGCACCATCGCGCCCGTCGACGGGAACTCGATGTTCGACGTGACGCCGACCGTGACGCCCGACTTGCCCACCGTGAGGGATGCCGCAGGCGAGGTCGCCCCGGCGACCGCCGAGGATCCCCCGTAGGTGGCGACGAGGTCGTAGGTGCCCACGGCGAGCGCGTCGGTGGTGACGGTCGCCACGCCGTGCTCGTCGAGGCTGGCACCGCCCAAGTCGATGTCGGGACCGGACGCCGGCCGCGCAACGAAGGCGACCGTGCCCGTCGCGGTGACGCCCGCGGTCACGGTCGCGGAGATCGCCACCGACTGTCCGAACACGGGACTCACCGGGTCCGTCGTCACGGCCACGGTCGCCGGATACGGGTTGATGATGTAGGTGAGCTCGTCCCAGCTGTTCTCGAAGCCCGCATCCGCGGTGAAGTAGGCCCGGATCGCCTGCATGCCTGGTTGCAGAGTAAAGGGGAGCGAGACGGAACCGCCGACGAGGTCGCCTTCCGCGAGCGGGTCGCCGCCCCCGGAGGGCATGATCGCGATGGAGCCTTGCGGGATCGCATCCGAGTCGGTGGCGTCCACCGTGACGTTCGCGGTGAGCGGGGTGCCCGCAGCGCTCGGACTCGGCGGGGATACGGTGAACGACGTCGTCGTGGGGAGGCGCGTGGTGACCGGAGCGTCGACGAGACCGACCGCGCTTCCCGCGGCGAAGGTCGCATCGCCCGCGTAGAACACTTCGATCTCGTGGGGGCCCTCGGTGAAGACGTGGTCGAAGCTCACCGTGGGCGGGTTGCCGGTGAGAGAGAAGGTGCCCTCGATCGGAATGTCGTCGACGGTGACCGTCACCCCACCGGACGGCTGGTCACCCTCGGCGGATCCGGCTCGCATGACGTTGATGCGGATGGTGGTTGCCGCCCCGGCCGTGACCGGTACCGCGTACTCGGAGCTGAGCACATCCAGCCCCGCGACGATCGTGAGGCTCACGGGAGTGGCGCCAGCGGCGGCGGCAGGCTGCGGCGATGCGGGAACGACGACGGGAACGACGAGCGCCATCACCACGGCGACCGCGGTGCGCGTGCGCCACGCCGGCCGCCGCATCGCCGGGAGGGGTGGCACCACGCCCGCGGAGTGGTACTGGGTCGTGAGTCCTGCGAGGAGCAGCGGCCCGGTGAGCACGAGCGCAAGGAACTGGGCGCCTGCGTCACCCCACACGCCCAGGCCGAGCGCTGACGCGGCGAACGCGAGCCCCTGCCCGACGCCGACGGTGAGCAAGCCGGCGACGAGCACGACCACCACGAGGGGGAGCTCGCGCCCGCGTGACCGTTCGGCGCTGTCGACGAACGCGGCGCGGATCGACGAGCCGGCGAGCCACACCGACGGCAGCACGAGGCAGACGCGCGCGAGCACCCACAGGGCGGCGCCGAGCGGGATCGCCGCGACGACGAGGGTCCGGATGGCCGGCGAGCGCTGCGAGAACCGGGACCGGCGGGCGAGCGGGGTCAGCGCGAGGCCGACGAGTCCGGCCAGCACGAGGAGCGGGGTGAGCGCGAGGGCGAGCACCACCGCGAGCAGGGCGAGCAGCCCGACCACGGCGGCCCGCGGGGATCGCTTCAGGGCGCGCCATGCCGACCCGGCGAGTGAGACGCGACGCTCGGAGAGCACGGCGCTCGACTGCTCGACGACCACGCCCGCCCACACGAGCACGGCGAGGACGGCGATGAGCACGATGGGGGCGATGATGGCCACGGTGACGGCGGTGGCGCTCTCCGGTGAGGTGACCAACGGGGCGAGGCCCGCCATGCCGACGGTCGCGACGAGCTGGGCGTAGAGCGCGACGAGCACGCCGACGAGCGCCGAGCCGAGGATCACGAGGAGCGCGACGGGGAGGATGACCCGCGCGTGGACGCGCAGCATCCCGGTGATGGCGCGGAGTACGCCGGGTCGCGCCATGTTGACCATCGGGGCCACCTCGCGGGCAGGGTGCGTCGTCCGAGTGAGGGGGCGGGCGGCGAAGCGTCTACGACGCTTCCCGACAGGATACCCGAGACCTATTCAGCAGGGCGAGTCGCGGACACCCCCTCGAACGGGGGCAGAAGGGGTGCTACAGCTCGATGCGGACTTTGCCGTCGTAGATGCCCTTGTCGCCGTCGCCGGGGGTCGGGGCGGGCGCCGGGAGCACGGTCTGGCGGTCGAGCTCCACCTGGGCCTCGTGGCGCGTGGGGTGGAAGACCTCGTCGCCGATGCTCGCGATGTTCGCGCTGCCGGACGTCTTCGTCTTGTTGCTCAGGTCGATCCAGCCGAGGCGGTTGGCGAGCCAGGCGAGCGCGACGATGCCCGCGACGATGAGAAGGACGACCCAGGGCTGCACGCCGCCATTGTAGGCAGCTTCGCCCGACGCCGACTGTGAATCTCCCTCGCGCCCCCTCCGCCGGTCGAGTCGGCCCGCAGGGGCCGTATCGAGACCACCCGCCGCGGGCGGCTCCCCCTCCGCCGGTCGAGTAGGCCCGCAGGGCCGTATCGAGACCATCCGTCGCGGTGGCTCAACGTGGGTGGTCTCGATACGCCGCTGTCGCGGCTACTCGACCGACGAGTTCCCCGCCAAGCTCACCGGTCGCGGCGAAGGTGGTGCGACCCAGCGGGGTTTCCTCGGCCCGGGACGGGCCTCGGCGCTGGCGTCGCGGCGAAGGCCCGAAAGGGCCTCCGCTCAAAGCTCCAGCGCGCGGGACGGGCCTCGGCGCTGGCGTCGCGGCAGAGGCCCGAAAGGGCCTCCGCTCAAAGCTCCAGCGCGCGGGACGGGCCTCGGCGCTGGCGTCGCGGCAGAGGCCCGAAAGGGCCTCCGCTCAAAGCTCCAGCGCGCGGGACGGGACCACCACGGGACGACCGGCCACGAGGTGCAGGTCGACGGGCAGGCCGTAGACGCGCTCGACCCGCTCCTCGGTGAGCACCTCCGCCGGGGTCCCGATCGCCTCGAGGCGGCCGCCCGCGATGAGGGCGAGTCGGTCCGCATACGCCGCCGCGAGCGACAGATCGTGCAGCACGACGACGACCGCGCATCCCTCATCCGCGAGGGCGCGCGCTCGGCGCATCACGTCCTCCTGGTGCCGCAGGTCGAGCGCGGCAGTCGGCTCGTCGAGGAAGACGGTGCGGGTGCGCTGCGCGAGCACGCGCGCGAGCGACACCCTCGCGCGCTCCCCACCGGAGAGCGCCGTGTAGCGCCGGTTCGCGAGGTGCAGCACATCCGTGAGCTCCATCGCCTCCTGCACCGCCCGGATGTCGTCCCGTCCCTCGACGGTGCGCGCCCACGGGGCACGACCCATCGCGACGACCTCGATCACCCGGAACGGGAAACTCACCGCATTGTCCTGCGTGAGCACACTGCGCATGCGCGCGAGCTCGCCGCCGCGGATGCGGGCCAAGTCGCGTCCGTCGAATCCGACGGTGCCGCGGGTGGGCCGCCGCTCCCCGCTCAGCACGCTGAGCAGCGTCGACTTGCCCGCGCCGTTCGGGCCGACGAGCACGAGCACCTCGCCGTCGAGCACATCCAGGGTCACGTCGTCGAGCACGGTCGACCCGTCCAGGTCGACCCCCACCTCCTCGGCGCGGATCATGCCCAACCCCCGCTCCGCTGGCGCTGCCGCAGCAGCAGGAAGAAGAAGAACGGTCCACCGACGAGCGACGTGAGCAAACCGATCGGCAGATCCGCACCCGGAACGACCGACCGGGCGAGCAGGTCGGAGAACACGAGCAGCGTCCCGCCACCGAACGCGCTCGCGACGAGCAGCGGACGATGCCGCGGCCCGATCGCCATACGGATGACGTGCGGCACGACGAGGCCGACGAACGCGATGATGCCGCAGAACGCGACCGCAGCCCCCGTGAGCAGCGCGACGAGCACGATCGAGCCGATGCGCAGGCCCTCGACCCGCACCCCGAGGTGTCGGGCGTTGCGCTCCCCGAGCGCCAGGAGGTCGTACTGCCGGGAGAGCACGAGGGCGACGGCGGTGCCGACGACCGTGACCGCGACGACGATCGCGACCTCCGGCCACAGGGACCCGTTGAGGGATCCGAGCTGCCAGAACACGATCTGCTCCCGACCGCCGGAGTCGGCGATGAAGAGGAGGAACGCGAGACCCGCACCCGCGAACGCGTTCACGGCGATGCCCGTGAGCAGCAGTGTGACGACTTCGGTTCGGCCGTTCGCGCGCGACATCGCGTAGACGAGCAGGGTCGCCCCCAGGCCGCCGGCGAACGCGAACACCGCGATCGTGCCGCTCCCGAATGCGGCGACGCCGAGCACGATCGCGATCGCCGCGCCGAGCGCACCGCCCGACGACACCCCGACGACGCCGGGCTCGGCGAGCGGGTTGCCGAAGATCGCCTGCATCACCGCGCCCGCGACCGCGAGCGCCGCCCCCACCCCGAGCGCCATCGCGATGCGGGGGAAGCGCACCACCCACAGCGTCGACTCGACGATCGGGTCGGTCGGCGCCCACGCGTTCGGGATGCCGAGGGCGCGCAGCACCGAGCCCACCACCTCCGCGGGCGACACGGGCAACTGCCCGATGACGGCCGACAGCACGACGCCCGCCACCAGCAGGACGGCGAGGGTGACGGAGAGGATGAGTGCGCGGCTGAGGCGGTTCACGGAACCCGGTACAGCCATTCCTCGGTGCCGAACTTCTCGTCCACGAGCCGGTGCGCCTTCTCGAACTCCTCGCGCGTGATCTCGCTCGACCGCAGACCGTACAGGGACCGGAAGGTGCCGATCATCGCCTCGATGATCTCGGCGCGCGACATCCCGGTCTGGCTGCGCAGCGGGTCGACGCGCTTGTTGGCGCTCGCGATCCCCTTGTCGCTGAGCTTCTCGCGGCCGATCCGCAGCACCTCCGTCATCCGGTCGCCGTCCATGTCGTAGCTCATCGTCACGTGATGGAGGACGGCGCCGCTGCCGAGCCGCTTCTGCGCGGCTCCGCCGATCTTGCCGGTGGGGCTCGCGATGTCGTTGAGCGGCACGTAGCTCGCGTCGATGCCGAGCTCGCGCAGCGCCAGAATGACCCACTCGTCGAGGAACGCGTAGGAGTCCGCGAAGCTCATCCCCTGCACGAGGTCGGTGGGCGCGTAGATCGAGTAGGTGATGACGGCGCCGGCCTCCATGAACATGGCCCCGCCGCCGGAGATGCGACGCACGATGTCCATGCCGTACTTGGCGGCGTTCTCGAGGTCGACCTCGTTCTTCACCGACTGGAAGCTGCCGAGCACGACGGCGGGCTTCTCCCACTCCCAGATGCGCAGCGTCGGCTTGCGGCGACCCTCTCCCACCTCGATCGCGAGCACCTCGTCGAGAGCCATCTGCACGACCGGGTCCACCGCGGGGCCCTGGATGAGCTGCCACTCGTAGTCGCGCCAGCCGGTCGCCGACTGCAGGGCGCGCCGCACCGCGGTCGCGACCGCCTCCGGGGAGAAACCGAGCAGGATGGCGTCGGTGGGGAGGGCGCGACGCACGGCGTCCGCGATGTGCTTGGCATCGGCATCCGCCGACAGTCCCGAGACGGCGTCGTTGATCGCGTCGAGGGCGCTGTCGGGCTCGAGGAAGAAGTCACCCGCGACGCGCACGTTCGACAGGGCGCCGTCGATGACGTCGAGGTCGACGACGACGAGCTTGCCGCCGGGCACCTTGAACTCGCCGTGCATGGGAGACCTTTCGAGGGACGCAGACGCTGAGGTAAGCCTAATCTGTGGCGACGAACTCGCCATGTCCGCGGGCGATGAGGCGGGCCCGCAGTCGCACCGCTGCGGCGTCGAGTTCGTCGGCGCGCGCGTTGCGGTCGATGCCGGTGTGGCTGTACTCGTAGACGGTCCAGGACGGCCACACGTGCAGGTGAGCGTGCGGCACCATGTATCCCTCGTACATGACGCCGACCCGAAGGGAACCCCACTCCTCCTGCTGGGCGAGGCCGATGATGCGGCCCACCCGGAAGATGTGCATCGCCAGGTCCTCGGGAAGGTCGGTCCAGCGGTCGATCTCCTCGCGGGGGATCACGAGCGTGTGACCGGCGCGCCGCGGCTCGATCGTGAGAATCGCGAAGCACCGCTCGTCGCGCCAGATGAACCTCCCCGGCGATCGGCCCTCGAGGATGTGGGTGAAGACCGACGTCATCGGGCGGTGTGGGCGTCGAGCCAGTCGATGAGGTCGGCGACGACCTCGTCGCGGTTGGTCTCGTGGAACACTTCGTGCCGAGCGCCCGGGTAGACGATCGCCTGCACATCCGTCAGTCCGGAGCGCTCGACGTAGTCGTGCGCGAGCTTGGCGACGGACGTTTCGCCACCGAGCGCGTCCTCGCTGCCGATGAGGATGAGCAGGGGCACGTCGTGCGGGAGGTCGCGCGCGGGCCGACCGAGCAGGCGGGCGCCCTCGACGAGGCCGAACTGCTTCGACGCCCGGGCGAAGAAGTTGAGCGGGTCCTGCGAGAAGGCCGTGTGCACGGCGACATCGCGGGACAGCCACTCGTTGCCCGTCGTGCCGAGGTGCGCGAAGCGCTTGTTGAGGTCGCCCGAGTTCATGTCCCGCAGGGTGCGGTAGGCGGTTCCGGTGAGCACGACGCCGTCGAAGTCCTCGGAGTGCTCGTTGAGCAGCACCTGCAGCATGAGCGAGCCCCACGACTGCCCGAGCGCGATGAGCGGCAGTCCGGGGTTCTCGGCGCGGATGAGCCGCGTGAAGTGGTGGATGGCGGCGATCGTCGCGCGCATCCCCCCCGCCCCGAGCGTGCCGAGCCGGGCCGCGACGCCGTCGTGCTGCTGCATGCCGGTGCGCCCGTGCCCCCGGTGATCGTCGGCCCACACCGAGTAGCCGGCCGCGACGAGCTCGCCCGCGAGGCGCTCGTAGCGCACCGAGTGCTCGCCGAGGCCGTGGAGCAGCTGGATGACCGCCTTCGGCTTGGCTGCCGGCCACACGCTGTAGTGGATGGTGACGCCGTGGTCGTCGACGTAGGTCGCGTCGCGGCGGACCGGAGCGGATGTGGGCATCGCAGCCTCCTTGCTGGAGCCGGGACGGGAGCGCCTTCAGTTTATTGCTCCACCCCCTCGCAGGCCCGCAGGGCCACCCCCCGCCGATCGAGTAGGCCCGCAGGGCCACCCCCCCGCCGATCGAGTAGGCTCGCAGGGCCGTATCGAGATCACACCACGCCGGGCGCCGTGGACCCCGCGTGCGCACAGGGGCGCATCCAGACCCTTAGCCAAACTAATTTGCTAAGCTAAGGATTCATGGACGACGAGCTGCGGATCGCGATCATGCGCCTGTCCCGGCGCATGCGACTCGAACGCGTCGACGGCGACGTCACGGACGGTCAGCTGTCGGTGCTCTTCGTCCTCCACAAGCACGGCCCGCAGACCCTCGGGGCACTGAGCGAGTTCGACCGGGTGAGCGCCCCCTCGATGAATCGCACTGTCAACCGGCTGGAGGAGTACGGGTTCGTCGTCCGCGAGAGCGCACCCGACGACGGGCGCAAGGTGCTCATCGCGCTCACCCGACCCGGCCGCGAGGTCGTGACCGAGACGAAGCGGCGCCGCGCCGCCTGGTTCTCCCGCCGGCTCGCCGAACTAACCCCGGACGAGCGCACCCTGCTCGAGGCGGCCGCGCCCGTGCTCGAGCGGCTCGCCGACTCGTGAGCAGCACATTCCGATCCCTCGGCGTCGCCAACTACCGGCTGTGGTTCGCGGGGGCGCTGTTCTCCAACACGGGCGCCTGGATGCAGCGCACGGCGCAGGACTGGATCGTGCTCGCCGAGCTCACCGACCAGGACGCCGCCGCCGTCGGCATCACGATGGCGCTGCAGTTCGGTCCACTGCTCCTCCTCTCGCCCGTCGCCGGGTTGCTCGCCGATCGCGTCGACCGCAAGACGGTGCTCATCTGGACGCAGAGCGCGCAACTCCTGCTCGCGCTCGGGCTCGGCATCCTCACCGTCACGGGACTCGCGACCCTCGGCATCGTCTACATCTTCGCGCTCGGGCTCGGCATCGCGACCGCGCTCGACGCGCCCGCCCGCCAGGCGTTCGTCTCCGAACTCGTGCCGGACGCCGACCTTCCCAACGCGGTCGCCCTCAACGGCATGTCGTTCCAGAGCGCGCGGCTCGTCGGCCCGGCCGTCGCCGGGCTGCTCGTCGCCGCCGTCGGCGCCGGGCCCGTCTTCCTCATCAACGCCGCGACCTTCGTCGTCGTGCTCGCGTCGATCGCCCTCATCCGGCGGTCGCAGCTCATCGAGGCGCCGCGGATCCCGCGCGGTCGCGGCCAGATCCGGGAGGGGCTGCGCTACGTGCGGTCGCGACCCGACATCATGGTCGTGCTCGCGATGGTGTTCACGATCGGCACCTTCGGCTTCAACTTCCCCATCCTCATCTCGACGATGTCGACGGTCGAGTTCGGCGGCGGACCCGAGCAGTTCGGCATCCTGTCGTCGGTGATCGCCGTCGGCTCGCTCGCGGGCTCTCTCCTCGCCGCACGGCGCGAGCGCGCGCGGCTCGGCGTGATCGTCGCGGGCGCGATCGGCTTCGGGGTGTTCTGCGCGGCCAGCGCGTTCGCGCCGAGCGAGTGGGTGTTCGCGATCGTGCTGCTCGCCGTCGGGGCGTCCGCGCTCACGATGATGAACACGGCCAACGCCTACGTGCAGACCACGACCGCGCCGTCGATGCGCGGCAGGGTGATGGCGCTCTACCTCGCCCTGTTCGCGGGGGGCACACCGCTCGGCGCCCCGCTCGTCGGCTGGGCGGCCAACGAGCTCGGCCCGCGCTTCGCGGTCGGCATCGCCGCCGCATCCGGTTTCGTCGCCGCGACCGTTGCGATCGTGTGGCTGGTCGCGGCGCGCGGGATGCGCGTGGGACGGCACCCGACCGTCCGCTTCGGGCTGCGGCTGCGCTTCACGCGCGACCCGAAGGCCGACCGCGACCTCGCCACCCAGGAGATCGCCATTGTGGAGACCACCACTAAGCGCACGTGACCTTCCGGTGAGTTGACCGCGGCGAGTGCAGCGCTGCCTCTCAGCCACGCGGGAACGACGGAAGTAGGTCTTCAGACGAGCGTGTGGTCGGCGGGTCCGCACCGTGCCGGACGACGAGCTCCCGTGCGTTAGTGAACTCCCCGGTCTCGTGCTCAGCGCTCATACCGGCCCGTGCGCGGACTCGTTTCGTTCCCGGCGGCCTTGATCGCGGCAAAGTAGGGGCTGAGGCAAGCTGGCCACGTCGACGCTCACCGCGACCTGACGGGCCTGTATTCACCCGTTGTCACCATCGACACGGTACGTGACACGCCGAAGAGACGGCCCCATCCGCGGGTTGTCGACGGCGAAGTCTAGCCTTAACGCAGAAGCAGGACTCTGCCTCGCGGCTGAGTCCTGCTCCTTACGAATTCCAGACCCCTGAACCTGCGCCAACAGGTTCCCCACACTAGGAGGATTACCATCCACCAGCATAGATATAGCGGCTCTGTCGCTTGCCATTCTAGGGCGCCCCGTACTTGCGGCGTCAACAACTCTGCGGTGTGTCACCGTCGCCTCCCGCTCCTCCGTGCGGGGGTGCGCTCGTGACCGGCAAGGAGAAGCGCCACAAGCGCAAGCGCAACGACTTCGCGCGGGCACACACGCAATTTGGACACCAGGCGCAACCGCTGATGGCTCCGCTCGATGACGTCTGGGACCGCGTCTTTGAGCTGCTCCCTGATGAACCGGCCCCCAGGAGGGCGGTCGAGCCGAAGACCAGGAGCGATGAGGGAACGAACGCGAACAGGAAGCGCCTCAGGCACGCGATACGGGTCTTGGACGTGATCGCTGCACTAGCGTGGATGTTCTGGGTCACCAAGATCTTCATCGCCGATATCGACCGGCTCCTCTTCTCCTGGGTCGCGCCCCAGGCCGCCGGCCTGCTCGACCTCCGTGTCTTCGCCGTTCTCGGTCTCGCGTCCCTGCTCCTCCTGCTCTTCAAGCGTTGGAAGATCGGCGTCGGACTCGCCTACATCTCGTTCTTCCCTCTCGTTCTCGTCCTTTGGAAGATCCCGAAGTTCTTTGTCGATCGTGGCAACCCCGCCTTGGCAGTCGGTGCTCTCGGAGTAGTCATCAGCTTCATCGCTCGCGCCAAGGTGTGGGTGCTGGCCCTCACTATCACATCGATCAGTGCGGCCATGATTCTGCTAACGAAGGACCCGATCCTCGTCGGAATCGGTGCCGGCGCGATGTTGATCACGCTGTTGTGGTGGTTCGGCGCAACAGCCGTCGACCTCTTCCGAGCCCCGAGCCTGCTCCGTGCTCAGGAGAGCGTCATCGACGCCGTGCTGAAGTGGTCCTTGATCGACCGCATCATGACGCCGAAGCGCCCTGATCGAATCACCCTTGCGAAGTGGACGAAGGACGAAGCGGCAGCGTTCCGCGACAGCGCGGGCTGGGCGATCCTGACCTACCGTGTGTTGTACTTCTGGGCTTACTTGGTCGATCAGTTCCGCAAGACTCCCGCTGTCATCGTCTTGAACGCGATCATCATCATCAGCCTGACAGCGCAGGTGATCCTCGCGTTCGCGTTCCTGAACTACGCTGTGTACTTCATCGACCCCACGCAGTTTACTTTCGTCACGTCGCCCGATGCTCTGACGTTCCTCTACTACGCTGCGCCGGGTCTCAATGAGATTGATGCACTCAAGCCGACTGGCCCATGGGCCATCGGCCTGAAGCTTGCCGAGGGTGCGGTGCTGTTCGCCGGCATTGGAACGATCGTCGGCTCGACCGCTCTGGCGTTCCGCAGCGTCAAGGCTGATGCAACCGCGGTCACCGCCATCAAACGTTTGAAGGCAAAGGCCGACGACATCGAAGCCCTGGCTGACACCAACTTCGGCGTGAGTCTCGAGAAGCTGGAGCAGCAGCTCATCGACGCAAGTTGGGGTTTGCTCGGGTTCGTCGCGTGGGTCACGGCGAAGACGCCGCGAGCGTGGGTCGACAGCATCAACGGGAGAGCCCCCTAGGTGAGTGGCACTATCGCCTACTTGAATCGCCCACAGCACACTGACGACGACGCGGGCGTCGCCCGATGACAAATCAACCGAGGCCGAGCCTGACGTCTACTCGAGCTCGATAGTTCCGACTGTCCAGCCTCTCGAAGCTCGCCCTCCCGGAGTGAAGACCGGCGAGGGCAGCTACGGCAACTGGTAGGTGAGCGCTGAACTGGCGGGAAGTGCGCGCCCTTGACAGCGAACAGCCTCTCGAATGCGGATCAGCCGGCCTAGGCCTCGCGCGTGATCTCCACCGTCACGAAGAGGGTGCTGCCGAACGGGCCCGCGTAGACGCCGCGCAGGGGCGGCACGTCGTTGTAGTCGCGGCCGCGACCCACGAGCACGTGGCGGTCGCCGATGTCGATGAGGTTGGTCGGGTCGTAGCCGTGCCAGCCGTCACCGCAGAACCACTCCACCCACGCGTGCGACTCCCCCGCGACCGTCTCGCCGACGGCCGCATCCGGTTTCGGATGCAGGTAGCCCGACACGTAGCGCGCGGGGATGCCGACGTGCCGCAGCGCGCCGAGCGCGAGATGGGCGATGTCCTGGCACACACCCTTGCGGCCCTCCCAGGCCTCCGCCGCGGTCGAATGCACACCCGTCACGCCCTGCATGTATTCGACCGCTTCGCCGATCGCGCGGCAGATCGTCAACGCCGCCGCACACGCGTCATCGGTGCTCGCCGCGGCTTCTCGCGCGATGTCCTGCACCTCGACAGGCGGCGCGGTGCGGGCGGTCTGACTGAGCTGCTCCACCGTCGCGGTCGTGCGCACCGCCTCCGCCATGAGGTCCGCCCAGCCGATGCCGCCGTCGCCGTGCACGCGCGGGCGCACCTCGACGAGACTCGTGGCCGTGATGGCGAGCTCCCGGTGCGGGGTGAGGATCTCGAACGCCGACACGCGGGACCCCCAGTAGTCGACGTAGGAGTGGTGCGACGAGATCGGCAGGATCTCGAGATTGGAGAACAGCACGAGCTGGCCGTCGCTCGACACGGGCAGCATCCGCGCCTCGTTGTACGACGCGGAGACGTCGCCGCCGTAGTGGAACCCGGTGACGTGGGTGACCCGCAGCCGGTTCACGTCGTCTCCCCCACCCAGCTCGGCGCGACCAGGGTCGGGAAGTAGCGCTGCCGGATCGCCTCCGACGCGGCGCTCGTCGCCGACTGCACGTTGTCCATGTGCAGCGTGAGGTCTTCGAGGATGTCGGAGATGGGCCGATACTCCAGCTCGCTGCGGATCTGCCCCAGCAGGCGCTGCGCCTGATCCGACGGGCCCACGCGGGACTCGCGCGGTTCGATCTCCCGCAGGCAGTTCTCGGCGCGCGTCACCGAGAACAGGATGCTGCGCGGGAACAGCCGATCGAGCAGGAGGAACTCGGCGGCGTTGCGCGCGCTCGGCACCCCGCGATAGGTGCGCAGGTACGCCTCGTACGCGCCGCACGAGCGCAGGATGGTCGTCCAGCTCGGGCCGCTCGCCTCGGTGAGCGAGCGGGTGGCGAGGAGTCGCGCCGTCATGTCGGCGCGTTCGATCGAGCGGCCGAGGGTGAAGAACTGCCACGCCTCGTCACGGCTCGTCGCCGACTCGATGATGCCGACGGCGAGTGCCGACCGTTCCCGCACCCACGCGAAGAACTCGTGCACCTTGTCGCTGGACACCTTGCGCGGCATCCGCGCGCGCGTCGTGTTGAGGCACTCCCACAGCTCGGTGGAGACGATCTCGCGCGCTCGCCGCGCGTTCTCACGCGCCGCGCCCAGGGAGAACGCGATGGAGGCGGGCTCGTTGCGGTCGACGGCCAGGATGGTCAGCACATCCTGTCGGGTGAGCTGGGCGTCTTCGGGCGCCTCGCTGCCCATCACACTGAGCAGCGACCGGCAGGCGAGGTCCTCTTCGATCCACGGGTCTTCGAGCAGCAGCTGCAGGTGCACGTCGAGGATGCGCGCGGTGCCGTCGGACCGTTCGATGTAGCGACCGATCCAGAACAGGGACTCGGCGATGCGGCTCAGCATGGGCCGTTCCCGTCGGCCAGGCGGGTGTCGGGGACCCCGTTGGGCAGTGGTGGACCCATGCGCGCGGGGGGCCGCGACGGCGTAGCGGGGTCTGTGAGGAGATTCTGCTGCTGTTGCTGATTCTGCTGCTGCTGCTGCTCCTGCTGGCCCTGGCCGAGCGGGCGGTCGCCGGGGGCGTGATCCTGCAGGTGCGACTTGAGCATCTCGGGCGTGAGGATCGAGATCGACTCGGTCGCCGCGGCCTGACCGGCCACGAGGCCCTGGATGCTGTGCCGGGCGACCTGCAGCTGGTCCTGCCCCACCACCCACGTGTCTTTCGAGCCGCCACCCTGCGACGAGTTGACGACGAGTTCGCCTTCCGGCAGCGCGACACGCGTGAGACCGCCGGGCAGCACCCACACATCCGAGCCGTCGTTGACGGCGAACGGACGCAGGTCGGCATGGCGCGGGCGCATCCCGTCGTCGACGAGGGTGGGGATGGTCGACAACTGCACGACCGGCTGGGCGATCCACCCGCGCGGATCCCGCAGCAGGCGTCCGCGCAGTTCGTCCAGCTCCGCGCGCGACGCGGCCGGGCCGATCACGAGCCCCTTGCCGCCCGACCCGTCGACGGGCTTCACGACGAGCTCGTCGAGACGGTCGAGCACCTCCTCGAGGGCGCCATCGTCTTCGAGCCGCCAGGTCTGCACGTTGGGGATGATCGGCTCTTCGTTCAGGTAGTAGCGGATGAGCTCCGGCACGTACGTGTAGACGAGCTTGTCGTCGGCGACCCCGTTGCCGACCGCGTTGGCGATGGTGACGTTGCCGAGGCGCGCCGCGAGCATCAGTCCGGGACTGCCGAGCATCGAGTCGGCCCGGAACTGCAGCGGGTCGAGGAACTCGTCGTCGACGCGACGGTAGATGACGTCGACACGCGTCGGGCCCGCGGTCGTGCGCATCCACACCCGGCCGCCCGAACAGAACAGGTCGCGGCCTTCGACGAGTTCGACACCCATGAGACGCGCGAGCAGCGTGTGCTCGAAGTAGGCGGAGTTGTAGACGCCCGGCGTGAGCACCACGACAACCGGGTCTTCGACCCCGACCGGGGCGGAGGCGCGCAGCGCGCTGAGCAGTTTGTGCGGGTAGTCGCCGACCGGCCGCACCCGCATCGAGACGAACAGTTCGGGGAGGGTCTGCGCCATCACGCGCCGGTTCGAGATGACGTAACTCACCCCGGACGGCACCCGCACGTTGTCTTCGAGCACCCGCCAGGCGCCCTGCTCGTCACGGATGAGGTCGATGCCGGAGACCTGGATGCGCACCCCGTTGGCCGGTTCGATGCCCGCCGCTTCGCGATGGAAGTGCGCGGAGCTGGTGATGAGGCGCGCGGGCACCACCCCATCCGAGACAGCTCGCTGCGCGCCGTACACGTCGGCGAGGAACGCTTCGAGCGCCCGCACGCGCTGCTTCACACCCGCCTCGACGTGCTGCCATTCGGTCTGGTCGATGACACGCGGCACGGCATCGAGCGGGAACGGTCGCTCCTCGCCCGCGAAGTCGAACGTGACGCCCTGCGCGAGGTAGCTCGCGCCGAGCGCATCGGTGCGCCCGCGCAGTTCGTCCTGCGTCATCTGGGCGAGCGCCGAGTGGATCTCCTTGTACGAAGGGCGCGCCGTGCCCGGCCCCTCGAACATCTCGTCGAACGCGGGCATCGCGGCCCGACGGGTGGCGATGGCGCCATAGCCGTCGAACAGGTCTGCCATGGTCCGAGCATACGGGCGCCGTGTTGCGGCGTTGTTTCGCTGACGCCGGCGTCTCGCCTCAGGGAGTGAGCACGACCGTGCCGCGCTTGCGGCGCGAATCGACGAGCGCGTAGGCGGCGGACGCATCCGACAGCGGGTAACTGCTGTCGACAAGCGGCACGAGCAGACCTTCCGCTGTCAGCCGGACGAGTTCGGCGAGGTCGGGCCGCACCGCGTCTCGCGGGCGCAGGCCGGTGAACGCGATCACGGCGCGACGACTGCGCAGGAGGGTCCGCACGACGATGCCGAGCGATGGAACGGTGCGCAGATAGCGACCGGTCGGCGTGAGGATGCGGCGCGCATGCCGCCAATCGGTCGCGCCGACCGCGTCGAACACGACATCCCAGCGGTCGGGGCCGCCCGTGACGTCGCGTTCCCGATAGTCGATCGTCTCGTGGGCGCCGAGGCGCTCCACGAGCTCACGGTTGGGGGTGCTCGTGACGGCGGTGACGTGCGCGCCGAGCCACCGGGCAAGCTGCACGGCGTGCGACCCGACCGCGCCGGAGGCGCCGATGACGAGCACGCGCTCGCCGGCCCGCACCCGCCCGGCGTCGCGCAGGAACGGCAACGCGGTCAACCCGCCGTCGCACAGCGCGACCGCCGCGGCATCGCTCACCGCATCCGGCAGGAGCGCGACCGCGCCGTCCGCCGGCACGACGATCAGTTCGGCGTGCCCGCCCATGCTCACGCCCGTCTGCCCGGCGATGCGGTCGCCAACGGCGAAGTCGCGCACGCCCTCCCCGACCGCGACCACGCGTCCGGCGAAGTCGCTCCCGAGCACGCGCAGCCGAGGGCGGCGCAGCCCGGACGCGAGCCGCGCGAACCACGGCGTTCCGGACCGGAATGCCGCATCCGAGGCGCCGACGCTCGCCGCGGCGACGCGCACGAGCACCTGGCCGGGGGCGGGCACCGGATCCGGAAGGTCGGCGACCGTGGCCACCTCGGGACCGCCGTAGCGGTCGACGACCACGGCCTTCACGACGTCGTCTCCTCGGTCTGGTCCGGATACTGGAACACGTCGTCGAGAGCCACCCCGAAGACTCGGGCGATCTGGAAGGCGAGTTCGAGGGAGGGCGAGTACTTGCCTTGCTCGATGGCGATGACGGTCTGGCGGGTGACTCCGATCGCTGCGGCGAGTTCAGCCTGAGTGAGCTCGCCGTGCGCGAAGCGCAGCGCGCGGATCGAATTGGTGACGCGGGTGGGCTTGACCATCAGATGCCCCGCCGGTACAGGCTGAGTGCGATCACCGACGTGACGACGGCTTGCAGGGCGAACCCGAGGTAGATGGCGTTGGCGATCCAGAAGTGGGGCGCCTGCAGCATCGCGAGCACGAGGGCGCCGAGGGCGCCGGCGATGAGCGGCCACGCACCGAGCCGGTCGGCGGTGCGGCGGATGTCACGGTCGCGTGCGTCCTCCCGCTGGCTTTCGCTCGGCCGCACGATCTCGACGAGGATGCGCAGCACGATCGCCGCGACGATGGAGGCGCCGATGGTCCACAGCAGGGGGCCGACGTAGTCGATCTCGGTCACGGGGGTGGTGGCGAATTGGCCGAGCACGAGGGCGAGGTAGACGCCGTAGGTGGCGAGCACGACGACGAGGTAGACGGCCGTGCCCTTCTGTTCGTAGGTCATGCGATGCTCCTGGGATGTCTGGTTTTCTTGACATGAACCAATGTAAAGAAGCCGCGACACGATGTCAAGCTTTCTAGACATACCTGATCGGCTGGCCCGCCCCGGCTAGGGTGGCGGCATGACGCGCAGCATCCTCGTTCTGCCCGGCGGCGGTTACGCTCGGCTCGCCCCGCACGAAGGCGAACCGGTCGCCGAATGGTTGCGCGGGCTCGGCTGGGCATCGCGCGTCGTCGAGTACCCGGTCGCCACCCGTCATCCCGGTCCGCTCCACCATGTGCAGCGGGAGATCGCCCGCGAGCGCGCCGATGGCGCGACGGAGGTCGGCGTGCTGGGCTTCTCCGCGGGCGGCCACCTCGCCGGCCACGCCGCCCTCACTCCGGATGCGAAGCCCGCCGAGCGACCCGACTTCGCGATGCTCTGCTACCCCGTCGTCTCGATGATCACCCCGACGCACCAGGGGTCACGCACGCAACTGCTCGGACGCCACTCCTGGCCGTGGCAGCGCGCCACCACCTCGCTCGAGCGGCTGGTGCGGCCGGACTCGCCGCCGATGTTCGTCTGGTCGACGACCGACGACGCCTCCGTTCCCATCGACCAGCACACCTACCGGCTCGGCGCGGCACTGGCGCGCCACGGCGTCGCGCACGACTTCCACATCTTCGACCACGGCGGTGCGCACGGCATGGGCCTCGGCCCCGGCACGGTCACCGGGGAGGCGTGGACGCGCCTGGCCGCGGAGTGGCTCGCGAAGCGCTGAGGCATCGCCACCCCACGGTGTCACGAATCCAGGAGGGTGGCCGGACCGCGTCAGCCGAGCTGACTGAACGCCTCCGCCTTGCCCGTCGGTCCGCCGACGAGCAAAGTGTCGCCCTCGGCGATCACCGTCTCGGCGGTCGTGTAGGTCCACGATCCGCCTCCCTTGCGCACGGCGACGACGGTGACCCCGCCCTTCGTGCGCACTTGCGACTCGGCGAGCGTCTTGCCGACGATGCTCGCCGGTGGGGCCATCTTGACGAGCGAGAAGTCGTTGCCGATCTCGAGGAAGTCCTGCATCGAACCTCGCACGAGGTGGGCGACGCGGCGCCCCATGTCGCTCTCGGGGAAGACCACGTGCGGCACCCCGAGCTGCTCGAGGATGCGGCCGTGCGCCTCGCTGATCGCCTTCGCCCACAGTCCGGGAATCCCGAAGCCGACCAGCAGCGAGGTCGTGAGGATGCTCGCCTGCACGTCGCTGCCGATCGCCACCACGACGCGATCGAACTCGGGCACGGCGAGCTGACGCAGCACCGCCTCCCGCGTGGAGTCGGCCTGCACCACGTGGGTGAGCTGGCCGTTCAACTCCTGCACGATGTCTTCGCGGGCGTCGATGCCGAGCACCTCGGTGCCGCTGGCCATGAGCTCGAGGGCGAGCGAGCGACCGAAGCGCCCGAGCCCGATGACTGCCACGGAGTCGGCCCGTGCGACCCGATCCGCCTCTTTCGAACGCTGCCTGCTAGCCAATGATCGGCCTTTCCTTGGGGAGTTGATACAGCACGGTGCGCTCGCGCAAGGCGAGTGCGGTCGCGAACGTGATCGGCCCGAGCCGGCCCACGAACATGAGGAAGCAGAGGATGAGCTGCGCAGCGATCGGCAGATCGGCCGTGATGCCCGCCGACAGCCCCACCGTGCCGAACGCCGACACCGTCTCGAACAAGACCAGGCTCAAGCGCACGCCGGAGAGCAGCATGATCGCGACGGTGCTAACGATCACGACCCCCGTCGCGAGCAGCACTACCGCGATCGCCTGACGGTGCACCGCGCGCGACAGTCGCTTGCCGAACACGTTGACGACGCCCTCGCCGCGGATCTCGGCGAGCAGGATGAAGAACAGCACCGCGAACGTCGTCACCTTGATGCCGCCCGCGGTGCCCGCCGGGCCGCCCCCGATGAACATGAGGGCGCTCATGCCGAGCAGGGTGGAGTCGCTCATCGCGCCGATGTCGACCGAATTGAAGCCGGCGGTGCGCGTCTGCACCGACTGGAAGAACCCGGCAAGGAGCTTGGACCCGACATCCAGCGAGCCGAGCGTGCCGGGATTGTTCCACTCGATCGCGGTGATGTAGATCGCGCCGGCGACGAGCAGCACGGGTGTGGCCCACAGCACGATGCGGGTGTTCATGTTCCACAGCAGCGGCCGCCGCCAGTGCTTCTTCAGTTGCATGATCACGGGGAACCCGATGCCGCCCAGGATGATCGACACGCACAGGGTGAGCGAGACGACCGGGTCGCTCACGTACGACATGAGGTTGTCGCTGAAGAGCGCGAAGCCCGCGTTGTTGAACGACGACACCGCGTGGAACACGCCGATCCACAGCGCCTCGAGCGGGTTGCGGCCGTAGTGCAACCAGAACCACAGGAACAGCACGAGCGCGACGGTTCCCTGGATGAGCAGGGTGATGCGCGCGAGGCTCAGCACGAGCGCACGCACGTCTTCGATGCCGAACGAGCGGGTCTCGGCCGCCGTCGTCAACCGGGACGCGAGCGACAGGCGCCGCACGACGGCGACACCGACGATCGACGCGAAGGTCATGACGCCGAAGCCGCCGATCTGGATGAGCAGAAGAATGACGAGCTGCCCGAAAAAGGTCCAGTGGGTGGCCGTGTCGACGATGATGTGGCCGGTCACGCACGCGGCCGAGACGGCGGTGAAGAACGCCTCGATGAGGCTGGCGCCGCCGGGTCCGCTGCGCGCGATGGGGAGCAGGAGCAGGAGGGTGCCCGCCAGGACGATCGCGGCAAAACCGGCGAGAGTCCACTGAGCGGGACGAAGTCGTCGGCGCGGCACGGCCATGGAGCGTCAGCCTACCGCCCCCTCGTCGCAGCCGTCCGCGCCGACCACGCCGACGGTGCACACGGCTACAGTGACCGCATGAAGGGCTACACCGCGAGCGCCGTGCGGCAGGCGGAGGAGCCGCTACTGGCGGCGGGCGTTCCGCTCATGCAACGTGCCGCGGCGGGTCTCGCGGACGAACTGCGCGCCCTGGGCGCAGAGCGTCTCGTGCTGCTCGTCGGCACGGGCGACAACGGAGGTGACGCGCTCTACGCGGGGGCCGAGTTGGCGGCCGAGGGGGCCGACGTCGCGATCGTGCTCTCCGGGGAGCGCGCCCATCCGCAGGCGCTCGAGGCGGCGCTCATGAGCGGCGCGCGGCGGGAGCCCGCCGACCGGGTGCGTGCGCTGTGCGACGCGGCGGATGTCATCGTCGACGGACTCGTCGGCACCGGCGCGAGCGGCGCGTTGCGCGGCGGCGCCGCCGAACTCGTGCGCGCGCTCGGCGGATGCGCGACGCCGGTCGTCGCCGTCGACATCCCGAGCGGCATCGACCCGGACACGGGCGAGCTGCCGGGGGTCGTGCTGCCCGCCGCCGTCACGGTGACGTTCGGCGCGTGCAAGGCGGGGCTTCTCCGAGGTCCCGCGGTGGCCGTCGCCGGCCGCGTGGTGCTCGTCGACATCGGACTCGACCTCAGCGGAGTCGAGCCCTTCGTCGACACGGCCGACGGCGGATCAACCGACCGAGGCTGACCTCCTAGGCTTCGACGGGCTCCAGCACGAACACGGGGATCTCGCGGTCCGTCTTGGCCTGGTAGTCCTCGTACGGCGGGTACGCGGCAACCGCCCGCTCCCACCAGATCGCCTTCTCGTCGCCCGTCACCTCGCGGGCCCGATAGTCACGCTTGACCGCGCCGTCCTGCAGTTCGACGAGCGGATGCGCGACGACGTTGTAGTACCAGACGGGATGCTTGGGCGCCCCGCCGAGCGAGGCGACGATCGCGTAGACGCCGTCGTGCTCGACGCGCATGAGCGCGGTCTTGCGCAGCATCCCCGTCTTCGCGCCGAGCGTGGTCAGCACGATGACCGGCATGCCGCGCAGGTCACCGGCGACCTGCCCGTTGCTCGCCTCGTAAGCCTCGGCCTGCTTGCGCGCCCAATCCGACGTGCTCGGTGCGTACTCTCCCTGAAGTGGCATGACACCAGTTAACCCCGTGACGGGTCGGGATCATTCCCCAACGCCGATCCGGCTGGCGTCAGCGCACGGTCGAGTCGCGCACGACGAGTTCGGGAAGGAACTCGATCTGCTGTCTCGGGGTGTCGAGATCGGCGGCCTCCGCCAGCAGCAGTTCGACGGCCGTGCGTCCGAGCAGGGCGGTCGGCTGCCGCACCGAGGTGAGCGGCACGACCGCCGCGGAGGCGAAGTCGATATCGTCGTAGCCAACGATGGCGATATCGTCGGGCACCCGCACCGTGCGCTCGCCGCCGAGGAAGGCCTGCAGGAGGCCGAGGGCGACGAGGTCGTTCGCGGCGATGATCCCGTCGGGGCGATCGCGGACCGACCGGTCGCGCAGTGCATGCCCCGCCTCCCGCCCCGCCGCGACGGTGAGCGCGGGGGTGGCGATGGCGTCGAGCTCGGCGCCCGGTTCCACGTCGACCGCCGCTCGAGCTCCCGCGAGTCGGTCCGCCGCCTGCCGGATGGGGGACGCCCCCACGAACGCGAGCCGACGGCGCCCGATGCCAAGCAGGTGCTCGGCCGCGATCCTGCCACCCACGACGTCATCGACAGACACCGAGCTCACGTGCGGGTCGGTCGAGACGCGATCGACGAGCACGGCAGGGATGCCGCGCGCGCGGAGGCGCACGAGCCGGTCGGTGATGTCCCCGTAGGGCGAGATGAGCACGCCATGCACGCGCTGCTGCTCGAACAGGTCGAGGTAGGCGGATTCGCGTTCGACGTTCTCGTCGCTGTTGCCGAGGGTCACACTGAGGCCTGCTTCGGCGGCCGCATCCTCGGCACCGCGCGCGAGTTCGGTGAAGAAGGGGTTGCGCACGTCGAGCACGACGAGTCCGATGGTGGTGCTGCGTCCCGCGCGGAGCTGCCGGGCGGCGTCGTTGCGGATGAAACCGAGCGCGTCGATCGCAGCCTGCACCCGCTCGATCGTTGCGGCGGACACCTTGTCGGGGTGGTTCATCACGTTGGACACCGTTCCGACGGAGACACCGGCCCGTTCTGCGACTTCGCGCACGCTCACGACCGCCACGGGTTCCTCCAGTCAGGTCGGGGCTGAATCGTTCCATTATCGCGCGCCTCGGCTTGACGGCCGGGAGTGGTCGCTTTAGGCTCGTTGCGCAGCTTAAAACGATTCAATCCGCCGCGCTCGACGGTGAGCCCGCTCGACGGTCAACCAGACACCTGCGGCCCACACCAAAGGACCCCGACCATGCCCCGAACGTTCGACGACGTCGCCCCCCTGCTCGAGTCCCAGGCGATAGAACTGCCGTCGTGGGCGTTCGGCAACTCCGGCACCCGGTTCAAGGTGTTCGCCACGCCCGGCACCCCCCGCACCGTCGAGGAGAAGATCGCGGATGCGGCCACCGTCAACCGACTGACGGGCCTCGCGCCGAGCGTCGCCCTGCACATCCCGTGGGACAAGGTCGACGACTACGCCGCGCTCGCTGCGTTCGCCCAGGACCAGGGCGTGCGTCTCGGCACGATCAACTCGAACACCTTCCAGGACGACATCTACAAGTTCGGCTCCCTCACCCACGTCGATAAGGCCGTGCGCAAGAAGGCCATCGACCACCACCTCGAGTGCATCGACATCATGAACGCGACCGGCTCGCGTGACCTCAAGATCTGGCTCGCCGACGGCACCAATTACCCCGGCCAAGGTGACCTGCGCGGCCGACAGGACCGGCTCGCCGAGTCGCTCGCCGAGATCTACGAGCGCACCTCCGAGAACCAGCGACTCGTGCTCGAGTACAAGTTCTTCGAGCCGGCGTTCTACCACACCGACGTTCCCGACTGGGGAACCGCGTACGCCCAGGTGAGCGCGCTGGGCGAGCGCGCGGTCGTCTGCCTCGACACCGGCCACCACGCCCCCGGCACCAACATCGAGTTCATCGTCATGCAGCTGCTGCGGCTCGGCCGGCTCGGCTCGTTCGACTTCAACTCGCGCTTCTACGCCGACGACGACCTCATCGTCGGCGCGGCCGACCCGTTCCAGCTGTTCCGCATCCTCGTCGAGGTGGTGCGCGGCGGCGGCTACGGACCCGACTCCGACGTCGCCTTCATGCTCGACCAGTGCCACAACGTCGAAGACAAGATCCCCGGCCAGATCCGCAGTGTGCTCAACGTGCAGGAGATGACCGCGCGCGCCCTCCTCGTCGACACCGAGGCGTTGCGCGCGGCCGAGAAGCAGGGCGACGTGCTCGGCGGCAACGCGGTGCTCATGGATGCCTTCTACACGGACGTGCGCCCCGCACTCGCCGCCTGGCGCGAGTCGCGCGGGCTTCCCGGCGACCCGATGGCCGCCTACGCGGAGTCCGGGTACCAGGCCCGGATCGCCGCCGAACGGGTCGGCGGCACGCAGGCAGGTTGGGGCGCGTAGCCCTAGAGCCGGCGGAAGTCCAGTTCGACGGCGAGCTCCCGTTCCTCGCCCGGGGCGAGCTCGGCGAGGTCGCCGGTGGCGCGCGCGTCCGCCCGGCCGCCGAGGGCGCTCGAGGTCGCCGGTTCGATGCCGAGCGCGTAGGCGCCCGCCGTCGACCAACTCCACTCGAACAGGTGCGGCAGAGTCTCGCTCGCGCGGATGTCACACGCGAGTCCGAGGCGCGCGTTGACGATGCTCGCGGTCGGCGCGGCCGCGCCGAAACCGTACCGGACGACCCGCTCGACGACGCCGTGCTCGGGCGCGCCGAGGTGTGCGAACGAGTCCATACGCGCCGCCGAGTCGGGGTCGCGCGGCACCGCCTCGGTGAACGGCACGACCACCTCGGTGCCCTCGTCGACGAGCGGCCAGCCGAAGTTGAGGTGGTAGAGCGCCAGCAACGGAGTGGCCACACGGCCGGTGTTGCGCACCCGGTCGACGATGCGGATGCTCGTGCCGCCGAGCGGCGCCTCGATGCGACGGCGCAATTCGAGCCGCTCACCGAAGACGCTGCCCTCGAGCACGGTGCCTTCGACGACGATCGCGTCGGCGGTGCGTTCAACCCGGGTCACGGCGGCCGGCGTGGTGCCGATGCGGCCGTGGAGGCCGAAGTTCTCGCCCTGGTCGGTGGACGGTGCGCCCGAGCTGCGCAGGCCGCACGTCGCGAGGAGTCCGCCGCCGAAAGTGCCGAGCCAGCCGGTGCCCGCAGGCTCGTAGGCGGCTTGCGGCGCGAAGCCGGTGCCCGAAATCCATGCGACGGGGATGCCGTGCACGCTCACGTGTCCGATGTCGAGCGCACGGTCGGGGTGCAGCTCGAGATCGAGACCGCCGCCGGTGACGGCACGGATGCGCCGGGCGCCCCGAGAGGGTCCATCGATCGATTCGAACTGTTCGACGCGCGCAAGCTGATCACGGGACGGGAGGCGGTCGGCGAGGTCGTTCTCGTCGACCCCGAAGAAGGTCACCACGCGACAACCCTAGCGATGCGGTGTCCGGGTTCCACACCCGCCGGTCGAGTAGGCCCCGAGGGCACCCCGCCGGTCGAGTAGGCCCGCAGGGCCGTATCGAGACCACCACCGTGGGAACGCGGGGGGTCTCGATACGCGGGCTGCGCCCGCTACTCGACCGGCGAAGAGGGCGGGCTGCGCCCGCTACTCGACCGGCGGAGAGGGGCGTGCGCGGTGTGGCGCACACTCCCCCGCGTACGCTGTCGTCATGTCCACGCCGCTGCCCGTGCTGCGCCGCACGCGACTGCTCGAGATCCTCGAGCGGGACGGGTCGATCCGGCTCGAGGCCGCCGCGGAGGAGCTCGACGTGTCGGTGATGACGGTGCGCCGCGACATCCAGGATCTCGACGCCGAGGGGCTCGTGCAGCGCGTGCGAGGCGGTGCCGTCGCCCCGGCCCGACCGCTCGCGTTTGGCGAGCGCGCGGCGAACCGCGGCGCCGCGAAGGTCGCGATCGCCCGGAAGGCTGCGGCGCTCGTTCCCGCCGACGGCGCGATCGCCTGCGACGCCTCGTCGACGGTCGCCGCGCTGCTCCAGGTCGCGACGACACGCGACCTCCTCGTGGTGAGCAACTCCGTCGACTCAGCGGCGGTCGCGCGCCGCAGGCCCGGCATCCGTTCGCTGCTCACGGGCGGCGAACTCGACGAGCGCACCGGGAGTCTCGTCGGACCGCTCGCGGAACTCGCAGCGCGAAGCATGTCGTTCGACCGGTTCTTCATGTCGGCGAGCGCGGTCGACCCGGACTCGGGCACGAGCGAGGTGTCACTCGAGGAGGCGAGCGTCAAGGCCGCCTTCGCCGAACGGTCGGCCGAGGTCGTGCTGCTGGTGGATTCGTCGAAGCTCGGCGGGCGGGCCGTCGCGCGCGCCCTCGACTGGACCACCATCGATGTGCTCGTCACGGAGCTCGACCCCGGCGACCGACGGTTGGACGACTACCGCGGACTCGTGGAGTTGCGATGACCTCGCGGCCACGTCACGACCTTGCCGGGACGACACCAGCGTGTTAGTTTTTGTTAGTTCTTACAGAAGCTAACAAGGAGCACTCCATGGCGTCCGACCCCGTTGCCGACCTGATCGCTCGGTCGAACCGCCTGGGCTCCGACCCGCGCGTCACCAACTACGCCGGGGGCAACACGTCCGCCAAGGGGACCGCGATCGACCCCGTGACGGGGCAGCCCGTCGAACTCCTGTGGGTGAAGGGCTCTGGCGGCGACCTCGGCACCCTCACCGAGCAGGGCCTCGCGGTGCTGCGCCTCGACCGGATGCGCGCGCTCGTCGACGTCTACCCTGGAGTCGACCGCGAAGACGAGATGGTCGCCGCTTTCGACTACGCCCTGCACGGGAAGGGCGGCGCGGCCCCCTCCATCGACACGGCGATGCACGGACTCGTCGATGCCGCCCACGTGGACCACCTGCATCCCGATGCGGGCATCGCCTTCGCCACCGCGAAAGACGGCGAGAAGCTCACCGCGAAGGCGTTCGGCGGCAAGGTCGTGTGGGTGCCCTGGCGTCGCCCCGGCTTCCAGCTGGGGCTCGATATCGCCGCGATCAAGCGAGACAACCCGCAGGCGATCGGCTGCATCCTCGGCGGGCACGGCATCACCGCGTGGGGGGAGACGAGCGACGAGGCCGAACGCAACTCGCTGTGGATCATCCGCACCGCCGAGGAGTACCTCGCGCGTCACGGAAAGAAGAACCCGTTCGGGCGCGAGGTGAAGAAGAACGCCGCTCGCCCCGACGCCGAACGCCGCGCCAAGGCCGCCGCGCTTGCTCCGAGCATCCGGGGCATCGCCTCGCACGACCGACCGATGGTCGGGCACTTCACCGACTCCGACGTCGTACTCGACTTCCTCGCCTCCGCGAAAGCGCCCGCGCTCGCCGCCCTCGGCACGAGCTGCCCCGATCACTTCCTGCGCACCAAGGTGAAGCCGATGCTCCTCGACCTGCCCGCGAACGCGAGCGTCGAGCAGTCCATCGCGCGACTGAAGGAACTGCACGACCAGTACCGGGCCGACTACACGGCGTACTACCAGAAGCACGCGACGCCCGACTCGCCGCCCATGCGCGGGGCCGACCCGCTCATCGTGCTCGTGCCCGGGGTCGGCATGTTCAGCTACGGCGCGAACAAGCAGACCGCGCGCGTTGCCGGCGAGTTCTACATCAACGCCATCAACGTGATGCGCGGCGCCGAAGCGGTCTCGAGCTACTCCCCGATCAGCGACGCTGAGAAGTTCCGCATCGAATACTGGGCGCTCGAGGAGGCAAAGCTCCAGCGGATGCCGAAGCCGAAGTCGCACGCGACGCGCGTCGCCCTCGTCACGGGCGCGGCATCCGGCATCGGCAAGGCCATAGCCGCGCGCCTCGCGGCCGACGGCGCGTGCGTCGTCATCGCCGACCTCGACCTCGCGAAAGCTCAAGCGGCGGCCGCCGAGCTCGGCGGCACCGACGTGGCGATCGGTCTCGCCGTCGACGTGACCGACGCGGCCGCGATCGAGCGCATGGTGCAGGATGCCGTGCTCGCCTTCGGCGGCATCGACATCGTCGTCAACAACGCTGGCGTCTCCCTGTCCAAGCCTCTGCTGGAAACGACCGAACGAGACTGGGACTTCCAGCACGACATCATGGCGAAAGGCTCGTTCCTCGTCTCGAAGGCGACCGCGCCGGTGCTCATCGAGCAGGGCATGGGCGGCGACGTCATCTACATCGCCTCCAAGAACGCCGTGTTCGCCGGACCCAACAACATCGCCTACTCGGCGACGAAAGCCGATCAGGCCCACCAGGTGCGGTTGCTCGCCGTCGAACTGGGCGAGCACGGCATCAAGGTCAACGGCATCAACCCCGACGGGGTCGTACGCGGGTCGGGCATCTTCGCCTCCGGGTGGGGTGCGAACCGCGCCAAGACGTACGGCATCCCCGAAGAGGATCTGGGCACGTTCTACGCGCAACGGACCATCCTCAAGCGCGAGGTGCTGCCGGAGAATGTCGCGGGCGCGGTCTCCGTGCTCACCGGACCGGACCTGTCCCACACGACCGGCCTGCACATCCCCGTCGACGCGGGCGTCGCGGCGGCGTTCCTGCGATGAGCGCGCCGCGTTCTGCCCACGTCGCCGCCGTCGACCTCGGGGCGACGAGCGGGCGCGTCATGATCGGACGTGTCGGCCCCGGCGAACTCAGCCTCACCGCGGTCGCGCGGTTCCCGAACGGTCCTGTGGAGCTCGCGGACGGCCTGCACTGGAACATCGACGCGCTCCATGACCACGTCATCGCGGGACTCGCTGCGGCGGTGCGCGAGGATCCCACTGTCGGAAGCGTCGGCGTGGATTCCTGGGCCGTCGACTACGGTCTGCTCCGGGCCGGGGAACTCGTCGCGCCGCCGTTCCACTATCGCGACGAACGCAACCTGGCGGCCGTCGACCGCGTGCACGCCCTCGTGCCCCCGGACGAGCTGTACGGGCGCAACGGTCTCCAGCACCTGCCGTTCAACACTCTCTTCCAGCTCGCCGCCGAACGCGATCTCGGTGGCGCCGACCGGATGCTGCTCATCCCCGACCTGTTCGGCTACTGGCTCAGCGGACGGGAGGTCGCCGAACGCACCAACGCGTCCACAACCGGTCTGCTGTCCGCCGTCACCGGTCGCTGGGACGACGACCTGATCACCCGGCTCGGCATTCCGCGACACCTGCTGCCCGACCTCGTCGACCCCGGCACCGTGCTCGGGCCGCTCACCGCGGCGATGCGCGACCGGATCGGCGCGGACCTCGACGTCATCGCCGTGGGTTCGCACGACACCGCCTCAGCCGTCGTCGCCGTGCCCGCGGTGAGCGACGACTTCGCCTACATCTCGTGCGGCACCTGGGGTCTGGTCGGTGTCGAACTCGACCGACCCGCGCTCACCGAGGCGAGCCGCGCTGCGAACTTCACCCACGAGGGCGGCGTCGGCGGGCGCATCCGGTTCCTCCACAACGTCATGGGCCTGTGGCTGCTGAGCGAGTCGTTGCGGGCGTGGGGCCGCGACGACCTGCCCGCCCTGCTCGCCTCCGCGGCCGAGGTGACGGGCGAGGTGCCCGTGTTCGACGCCAACGACCCCTCGTTCCTGACACCGGGCGACATGCCCGCCCGCATCGCGGCATGGTTCGCCGAGCGCGGTCTGCGCGCACCGGACGGCCCGATCGAGGTGGTGCGCTCGATCGTGGAGAGCCTCGCGGTGGCGTTCGCGGATGCGGTGCGTACGGCATCCGCGCTCTCCGGTCGACGGGTCTCGGTGATCCACCTTGTGGGCGGCGGCTCCCAGAACGACCTGCTCTGTCAACTGACCGCGGACCGGTCGGGTGTGCCCGTGCTTGCCGGTCCGGTCGAGGCGACCGCGCTCGGCAATGTGCTCGTTCAGGCCCGCGCGCTCGGAGCGCTCAGCGGCTCACTCGAGTCGTTGCGGGCCCTCGTCGCGGTCGCGTTCACTCCGCGCCGCTACGACCCGCGCTGAACTGACGGGGTGGGAGCGTCCACACGTTCCCGCCCGCCGGCCAGGCTTCCGCTACTCGAACTGCTCCCAGTCGGGGCAGCCCGACGTCACGAAGACCGTGCCCTCGGGGATGTCGGTGATGAACGCGTAGATGCCCTGGTTCTCGAAGGCGACGACGCCATCCGCATCCTGGATGGACCACGTGCAGCCTTCGGGCTGCGCATCCGGCTCGCCCTTCAGCTGGTAGCCGCCGAACGGCATCTGGTCGGGAATCGAGTACTGACCGGTGCCCGGCAGCACCACGAACGACGACGAGCCTTCGCCCGAGTCGGATCCCGAATCGGTGCTCGAATCGGTGCCCGAGTCCGTGCCGCCATCCATCCCGCTGCCGCTGTCGGACGGGCCCGCAACCGGCGCGCAGGCGACCAGTGCGGCCGCCGCCAAGCCGATGAGAACGACGTACGTCGATCGAAGTGATTGGCGCATCATGACCTCCCCTGTGGTGCACCCACCGGGCGCACCGACGAATCTAGGGCGCCCGCAGTACGCGGACCATGGGGGTTTCGACCTATTCATCACGCGGACCGCCCGTAGGCCGGCGCTAGCCTGAACCCGTGGACCGCACCACGCGCCTCGACCTGATGCTTCGGCACCTCATGAGCGAGAACGCGAGCGCACCGGCCGGCCTACCCGTCGACGACGACCCTTTCGCGATCGGCCTCGAGTCACTCCACCGGTTCTGGATGTGCGACTACGCGGGAGCGGCACGGGCGGCGGCCCTCGCCCTGAGAGACGCATCCGACGCCGACGCGATCGCCCTCGCGCATGCCGCCGCAGGTCTGGCCGTGAGCGGATCGTTGGATGCCGTCGGCGATCCGACCCTGCGAGCGGCTTCTCTTGTCGAACCGGGCGACCTCGACTCGCCGAGCCCCGCGCTCAGTCCCGTACTCGTCGGACTGCTCGCGGAGGCGGCACTCGGCAACGCGCGCGTCGCCGCCGCGGGACGGTGGATCGACGTGGCACCCCCGCCGGCCGAGCTGTGGGGCGGGCCGCATCCGTTCGTCGCGTTCCTGCGGGTGCTCGCGGCCCGGATCGCCGCATTCGAGGGCGACATCACCCGTGCGGAACGGGAGATCGCCAGCGCCCTCACCCTCGACGTCGATCCCCGCGTGCACCTGTTCGTGACCGGCTGCGCGATGCTCGTGCGCGGAAATGCCGACCGGGTGACCGAGACTCGGGCACTCGCGCGCAAGGTCGCGGCGGCGGCACCCCCGTCCGACGTGGTCGCGCGCGGCATCTTCGTGCTCGCCGCCTTCGGGGTGCTGGCGCTCGGCGACACCGAGGAGGCGGCACGACTGTTCCTCGTCGCGGGGGGCGATGCCGACCTCAGTGCGCTGCGCATCACCGACCGCGCGCTGGGCCTGGAGGTGCTCGTCGCGACGGCGGTCGCGCAGAACGACCTCGACGCGGCGGAGGCGTGGCTCGAACGCATGGCCCCGCTCACGGCCCATCCCGCGGGCGTGCCTCCGACGGATCGCGCGCAGAGCCGCGTCCGGCTGCTGCGAGGCGACGCGAACGGTGCCGTGGAGGCGGCCGAGCGGGCCATCGCGGGCGCCGTCCTCGACGGACGCACGGTGGAGGCGCGCGAGGGAGAGATCGTGCGGGCGCGCGCCCGCATCGCGCGCACCGAACGCGGCGATGCGGCCCGCGAGCTCGCCGCGCTCGTGACGTTCTCGCAGGCTCGCGGCCACCATGCCGTGCGTCGCTCGGCGGCGAGGGAGCTGCGCCTGATCGGCCGACGGCTTCCGCCCGCGGTCGCCAGCGGCTGGGACGGCTTGTCGACTCGGGAGCGGGAGGTCGCCGTGCTGATCGGCGAGGGCTGGTCGAACCGCGCCGTGGCGCGCGACTTGTTCCTGTCGGAACGCACGGTGCAGGGGCACGTGTCGCGCGTGCTGCACGCGTTCGGGGTGGCGACGCGCTCCGGGGTCGCCGCGGCGCTCGGCGATGCGGGCGGGGAGAGCACGGCAGGCGCGTCCGCGCCTGACAACGCCGACCTGCCGCCCTTGACGCCGCGCCAGCAGCGCGTTCTCGCGGAGTTGACCACCGGAGCGACCAACCGTCAGATCGCCGAACGCCTCGGCATCGGGGTGACGACCGTGGAGAAGCACCTCACGGCGATGATGCGGCTGTGGCAGGTGACGTCACGATCGGGACTGGTGCATCTCGGCTCCCGCGCCCATCCTCGCCCGTGACCCCGCGCGTTGCGCGCCGCCCACCCGATAACCGGTCTGCCCAAATGCAGGAGCCGTCTGCCCGAATGCAGGAGCGGGCACGTGACAGCCGCCCTGGTTCCCCGGAACTGCGCCCCGGTCCGCGAACGGCTCCTGCATTCGGGCAGACGGCTCCTGCATTTGGGCAGAGGGCTCCTGCACTTGGGCAGAGGAGGGGCGGAAGGCGGGGTCAGCGCAGGGTGCGCAGGCCCCCGTCGACGGCGAGCACGATGCCCGTGGTGGATCCCGAGAGGGGCGACGCGAGATAGCAGATCGCGTGGGCGATCTCGTCTGCGGTGATGAGCCGGCCGATCGGCTGACGGGCCACGAGGGCGGCCCGCGCCGCGACCGGGTCGTCGGCCTGATCGAGCAGACGCCCCACCCACGGCGTGTCCGCCGTGCCGGGCGCGACCGCGTTCACGCGCACCTTGTCGGGCAGCAGGTCCGCCGCCATCGCACGCGTGAGCGCCTCGACGGCGCCCTTGCTCGCACTGTACGCGGCACGCTTGACGAGGCCGGTCTCGCCCGCCACCGATCCGGTGTTCACGATCGCCGGCGCCGGCGAGCGGCGCAAGTGCGGCAGTGCCGCGCGCGCCATCCGCACGGCGCCGTACACGTTGACGTCGAACACGCGCTGCCACTCGTCGAGCGGTGTCTCTTCGACGCTGCCGATCGCGCCGATACCGGCGTTGTTGATGAGGATGTCGAGTCGCCCGTGCTCGGCGACGATCTGTTCCACCGCGCCTGCCACGCCCTCGTCATCCGTCACGTCGCACGTGACGTCGCCGCCGGCCCGGTCGACCGCGACCGCCGTCGCTCCCCGCGCCCGGAGCAGCTCGACCGTCGCCAGACCGATGCCGCTCGCACCGCCCGTGACGACCGCCACCATCCCGTCGAACTCGCCCATCGTCTCTCCCATCAGTAGGTCGCCCTTCCGCCGCTGATGTCATAGACGGCACCCGTCGAGAAGCTGACTTCGTCGCTGCACAGCCAGCTCACGAGCGCCGCGACCTCCTCGGGACGCCCGACGCGCTTCATCGGGATGAGGCTCGTGATGTGCGCGAGCACGTCGGGTGCGGTGTTGTCGTTCAGCGGCGTCGCGATGACGGCGGGGGCGATCGCGTTGACGAGCACACCCGTCGTCGCGAGCTCCTTGCCGAGCGACTTGGTGAGGCCGATCACGGCCGCCTTCGACGCGGAGTAGGCGCCCAGGTTCGGGTTGCCGTCCTTGCCCGCCATGCTCGCGATGTTGACAATGCGGCCCCAGCCGCGTTCCACCATGCCGGGGATGACGGCCCGGCACACCCGGAACGTGCCGCCGAGGTTCACGTCGAGCGTCTTCTCGAACTCGGCGTCGCTGACCTCCCACGCCGGCTTGTTGGGTCCGACGATGCCGGCGCTGTTGACGACGATGTCGATGGGGCCGGCGTCCGCGACGACACGGTTCACGGCGTCCGTGTCGCTCACGTCGAGCACGTAGTCGGGGCTGCCGCCGAGGTCGACGGAGATCACCTCGACGCCGTCGGCGCGTAAGCGGGCGACGCACGCGGCGCCGAGACCGCTCTCCCCGCCGGTGACCAGGGCTCGTCTCATCGGTTCTGTTCCTTTCCGTGCGCCTTCGACGTCGAGGCCGCATCCAGTAGTTCGAGCACGTGCTGGTAGGGCTCGCCCGTCGCGCGGGTCATGCCGATCTCGCACGTGCGATTGCACGAGGCATGCGCGTCGAAGTCGCCCGCGGCGACGGCAGCCGCCTCGCGCGTGGTCGCGCTCGCGGTGAGCTCCGGGTGGAGCATGCCCCGGTCGCCGGCGAAGGCGCAGCATCCCCAGTCGTCGGGGATGACCGCGTCGTGCGCGACCGCGGAGGCGATCGTCATGAGGTTTCCGTTCGAACCGGCGCGAGTGCTCGAGCACGTCGGGTGCACGGCGAGCCGCTCGGCGACGGGCGTGACGTCAAGCCCCGGCAGGAGTCGTTCGACGGCGAAGTCGACGGCGTCGACGATGCGCAGGCCTTCGTAGCGGGGATCCCCGGCGATGGCCTTCTCGACGGCTTGCACGAGCCCTTCCGAGCACGACGAGTTGTCGCACACGACCGGCAGCGCCCCGCCGCGCGACGCTTCCCAGAGTGAGTCGATGGTGCGCTCGAGCATCTCCGCGTAGCCGCGCGTGATGCCTTTCGACTTCCAAGGCGTGCCGCAGCAGAGGTCACCGATGCCCTCGGGTCGGACGGCGGTCACACCGGCCTTGCTCAGAAGCGACTCGAAGGCGACCGCCACTCCTTCGCCGCCCTCAGCGGGCCCGAACATGGTGCCGACGCACGCGGCGAAGTAGACGATCTCGGCATCGGCGACCGCACCCGCGCCGTCACCGCGCCGTCGGGTGCCGCCGCCGGGTAGGTCACGCGACCACATCGGCACGGTGTCGGCACCAAGCACCGCGCGCGCGGCGCGGTTCGGCAGCGGCACGAGGGGGGCGACCACGGATGCCGCGTTCAGCGCGGTCGCGGCGATGCGCGTCGTCGCATCCCAGTGCCGACCGGCGACGGTCCAGCCGGCGGCGACCGGACGTGCGACCGACTCGGCGCGCAGCCGCCGCACGAGGTCGCCCGTGTTGATGAACACGGGGCACGCAGTCGCGCACATGCCGTCGACGGCACAGGTCTGCTCGACTTCGTAGGCGCTCGCCCGTTCCAGTTCGCGCACGAGCGCGGCATCGCCGCGCGCCTCCGCGTCGGCGATCGCGCGCCGCACCACGATGCGCTGCCGGGGCGTGATGGTGAGGTCCTTGCTCGGGCACACCGGTTCGCAGTAGCCGCACTCGACGCAGCGGTCGACTTCCGCTTCGACGGTCGGTGTCGACTTCAGATGCCGCAGGTGCAGGTTCGGGTCGTCGGTGACGACGATGCCGGGGCTGAGGATGCCGGCCGGGTCGAAGGCGTGCTTGAGTTCGACCATCATCGCGTAGAGCGCGTCGCCGTACTGGCGGCGCACGTACGGCGCCATGATGCGGCCGGTGCCGTGCTCCGCCTTGAGGGTGCCGTCGGCGGCGAGCACGAGCGCGACCATGTCTTCGGTGAACGCTTCGTAGCGGGCCAGGCTCGCGGGGTCGTCGAACCGCTCGTTGATGAGGAAGTGCACGTTGCCGTCCTTGGCGTGCCCGAAGATGACGGCGTCGTCGTAGCCGTGCTTCTCGAACAGTTCCTGGAGGCCTTGGCAGGTGTCGGCGAGGCGGGCGACCGGCACGGCGATGTCTTCGAGCAGGGCGGTCGTGCCGCTGGGTCGCGCGCCGGCGACGGCCGCGAACAACCCCTTGCGCACGTGCCACAGGGCGGCGCGGATGCGCGGGTCGCTCGTCAGCGCCGGCACGCCGACGACCGGCAGCCGGGCCATGAGGTTCTCGGCCCCGGCGGTCAGGGCGGCGAGCGCGTCGCCGTCGGCGGCCTGATACTCGACGAGGAGGGCCGCGTGGTCGACGACGTCGAGCGGCGGCAGGGCGCCGACCGACTCGGGGTCCTGCTGGGCGACGCGCAGCGAGGCCGCATCGAGCAGTTCGATCGTCGCGGCACCGGAGGCGACGAGGTCGACGAGCGAGTCGGTCGCCGCGCGCAGGGTGGGGAAGACGAGCAGCCCGGTCGCGATGGATCGGTGCAGCGGCACGGTGCGGAATGTTGCGCGTGCGACGAACCCGAGGGTGCCTTCGCTGCCGACCATGAGGTGCAGGAGCATGTCGACGGGTCGCTCGAAGTCGAGCAACGAGTTCAGGCCGTACCCCATGGTGTTCTTGATGGCGAACTGCCGCTCGACCGTCGCGGCCAGGTCGGCGTCCCCGGTGAGCCGCTCCCGCAGGTCGGCGAGTGTGCGCCACAGCATCGGCTCGCGCTCGCGGAGCACGTCGTCCGCCTCGCCAGCGGCCGTGTCGATCGTCGTGCCGGTGGGGAGCACGATCACTGCGCTCTCGAGCGTGCGATACGTGTTGTGCACGGTGCCGCACGCCATGCCGCTCGAGTTGTTGGCGATCACTCCGCCGATCGTGCAGGCGATCTCGCTCGCCGGATCCGGTCCCAGCTTGCGGCCATGGCGAAGGAGGCGCGCGTTGACCTGACGCACGGTCACGCCCGGCTCCACCTCGACCCGTTCGCCGTCATCGTGCACGCGGATGGCGCGGAAGTTCGATCGGGTGTCGACGAGGATCCCACCCGAACTCGCCTGCCCCGACAGGCTCGTGCCGCCGGAGCGGAAGGTGAGCGCCTCACCGGCGGCGGTCGCGAACGTGAACAGTTCGGCGACCTCCTGCGCGGTGCCCGGCGTCACGACGGCGCGCGGCGTGAGCAGGTAGTGGGATGCGTCGACGGCGGCGACGACGCGGTCGAACGCGGCGGTCGACACGCTCGCGGCGGTCGCCGCACGCAGCCGGTCGGCGAGGGCGCGCTCGTCGGTCGCCGCGTCGGCGGACCGGGACGAACCGGCCAGGTCGGGCACGGCGAACTCAGTGTGATTCACGGGATACCTTGTCTCCGGACGATCCGACGAGGAAGTCGAGGTCTGCTCCCCGGTCGGCTTGCATGACGTGATCGACGTAGAGCCGCTCCCAGCCGCGCTCGGGTGCGGCGTACGCGGCGACACTCGCGCTCGCAGGTTCGCGGGCGGCGAGCTCTTCGACGGGCACGTCGAGGGTGAGTCGGCGGCCGGGCACATCGAGCTCGATCATGTCGCCCGTGCGCACGAGGGCGAGCGGACCGCCCGCGGCCGCCTCGGGGGCCACATGCAGCACGACGGTGCCGTAGGCGGTTCCCGACATCCGCGCATCCGAGATGCGCACCATGTCACGCACGCCCTGGGCCAGCAGCGACGCCGGCAGCGGCATGTTGCCGACTTCGGGCATGCCGGGGTAGCCGCGCGGGCCGCAGCCCCGCAGCACGAGCACCGAGTCGGGGGTGGCGCCGAGGTCGGGCGAGTCGATGCGCGCGCGGAAGTCTTCGATCGAGTCGAACACGATCGCCGGGCCGCGATGCACGAGCAGGTGCGGCGACGCGGCGGCCGGCTTGACGACGGCCCCGGACGGCGCGAGGTTGCCGCGCAGCACGGCGATGCCGGCGTCGGGCAGGAGCGGTTCGTTGCGCGGTCGGATGACGTCGCGATCGTAGACGGGGTGGTCGTCGAGGTAGTCGACGAGCGGGCGCCCGGTGACGGTGATCGCCGCGGGTGCGAGCAGGTCGCGCACCTCGGCGAGCGCGGCGAGCAGTCCCCCGGCGCGGAACAGGTCGTCCATGAGGTACTGGCCGGAGGGCTGCAGGTTGGCCACGAGCGGCACGCTCGAGCCGATGCGGTCGATGTCCTCGAGGGCGACGTCGACGCCGAGGCGGCCCGCGATGGCGAGCAGGTGCACGACGGCGTTCGTGGAGCCGCCGGTCGCGGCCACGGCGACGATCGCGTTGTGGAACGCCTCGCGGGTCATCACCGCGCTCGGCCGCCGGTCCGCGGCGACGAGCTCGACGGCGAGGCGGCCGGACTCGTGGGCGGCGACGAGGAGCCTGCTGTCCGGCGCGGGTGTGCCCGACGTTCCGGGGATCGTCATGCCGAGCGCCTCCGCGACGACGGCCATGGTCGAGGCGGTTCCCATGGTGTTGCAGTGACCGGCGCTGCGGATCATGGCGCCTTCGGATGCACGGAACTGACCGTTGGTGATCGTGCCGGCGCGGGCCTCTTCACTCAAACGCCACACGTCGGTGCCGCAGCCGAGCGGCTCCCCGCGAAAGTGCCCGGTGATCATGGGCCCGCCCGGAACGACGAGCGCCGGGAGGTCGACGGAGGCGGCCGCCATGAGGAGCGCGGGGATGGTCTTGTCGCATCCGCCGAGCAGCACGACGCCGTCGATCGGGTTCGACCGGATGAGCTCTTCGGCGGCCATCGCGGCGAGGTTGCGCCACAGCATCGCGGTCGGCTTGACCTGCGTTTCGCCCGGTGCCGTCACCGGCACGATCTGGGGCACGCCGCCGGCCTCCCAGACTCCGTTGGCGACGGACTGGGCGACGGTCGTGAGGTGCTTGTTGCAGGGAACCAGGTCGGAGGCGGTGTTGAGGATGGCGATCTGCGGCTTGCTGCCGTCGAACGCTTCATCGGGGTTGCCCCGTCGCATCCAGGCGCGATGGATGTACGCGTTGCGGTCGTCGCCGACGTACCAGTCGCGACTGCGCAGTTCGGGATCGGTCATCCGTTTTCCATCTATTAGAAATACCTGCTATTATTCGAAATTATGGCACACTGACTGCCGCGGCGACCACCACGCCCCTGCCGCGACCCGGCCTTGCGCCCGCCCAGGAGAGGAACCCCATGCGCCTGCTGCGCCTCGGACCCGTCGGCCACGAGAAGCCCGCCGTGCTCGTCGACGACACCAGCTACATCGACGTCTCCGACGTCGTCACCGACTTCGACGAGGCGTTCTTCGCCTCCGGCCGCATCGCGGAGCTTCCCGCGCTCATCGCCGGGCGCGCGGCACAGCCGATCGGCGCTCAGCGCATCGGCTCGCCGATCGCGCGCCCCCACCAGATCCTGTGCATCGGACTGAACTACAGCGACCACGCGGCCGAATCCGGCATGGCGGTGCCCACCGAGCCCATCCTGTTCACGAAGTCGCCGAACACGATTCAAGGCCCCGACGACGACGTCGTCGTGCCGGTCGGCTCGGAGAAGACCGACTGGGAGGTCGAGCTCGGCATCGTCATCGGCTCGCGCGCCTACCGCCTCGCCGACGAGGCCGCCGCTGAGAAGGCGATCGCCGGTTACACCGTCGTCAACGACGTGAGCGAGCGCGCGTGGCAGCTCGAGCGCGGCGGCCAGTGGTCGAAGGGCAAGTCCGCACCCACCTTCAACCCGTGCGGACCCTGGCTGGTCACCCCCGACGAGGTCGGCGACGTCAACGCCCTGAGCATGTACCTCGACGTGGATGGTGCGCGCCGGCAGACCGGATCGACCGCCACGATGATCTTCGGCCCGGCCTTCCTCGTGCACTACCTCAGCCAGTTCATGCAGCTCGAACCCGGCGACCTCATCAACACGGGAACCCCGCCCGGAGTGGGCCTCGGCATGACGCCGCCCACCTACCTGCGAGGCGGGGAGACGATCGAGCTCGGCATCGAGCGCCTCGGCGTGCAACGTCAGCGCGTGGTCGCCGCGACGGCCTAGGCACTGGTGATGGCGGGCGAAGCGGAGCGACTCGTCGGGTCGGAGCGCGTGCTCGCCGTGCTCAAGGAGCTCGCCGAGCATCCCGACGGGATCTCGCTCGACGAGCTCGCCCAGCGCATCGGCGGATCCAAGCCCACGCTGCACCGCGCGCTCGCGGCGCTGCGCCGCGCCGGGCTGGCCAGCCAGACGGCGCGCGGGGTGTACGAGCTCGGTGACGAGTTCGTCCGCCTCGCGCTGCGGTTCCACGCCGCCCGCCCGGAAGGCATCCGCGTGGAGCCGGTGCTGCGCGAGCTGGCCGAGACGTTCGGCGAGACCGCGCACTACGCCGTGCTCGACGGACTCGAGGTCGTCTACCGGGCCAAGATCGATCCGCCGCTCGGCTCGGTGCGTCTCTCCTCCGAGATCGGGGGTCGCAACCCCGCCTGGTGCACTGCGGTGGGCAAAGTCATGGCGAGTCAGTTCGTGCGCACCCGAGCGCAGCTGGATACGTGGCTGGGTGCGTCCCGGCTGGAGCCGCGCACCGAGCACTCGATCGTCGATCGGGACGAACTGCTCGCCGAGCTCGATCGCACGCGCGAGCGCGGCTACGGACTCGACGACCAGGAGAGCGATCTGGGCGTGAACTGCGTGGCGCTCGCGGTTCCGTCGCCAACGGGCGGTCTGGCGGCCGTGAGCGTGAGTGCGCTCGCGTACCGGCGCGACCTCGCACAGCTCGAACGGGACGTGCCACGGATTCGCGAGATCATCGCGCAGCTCTGAAGACAACATCCCCCCTAGATTGCTAGACAATCTGCTACATTGTCTAGCAATTCTTGATTCGCGTGTGTTCGAGATCCGAGGGAGGACCTGTGACCGCCGAGTCGGCCGCCGTCATCCCCGACACGATCGCCGCGAGCCTGCGCGCGAGCATCCTCGCCCAGCAGGATGCCCCCGGGTCGACGATCACCGAGTCGGCGGTCGCTGTGCGCTTCGGGGTCGCCCGGCCCACAGCTCGCATCGCCATCGAACGGCTCGTCGCCGACGGCATCCTCCGGCGTGAAGCGCACCGCGCCGCGCGCGTGCCCGAGTTCGATCGCGACGACATCATCGACCTCTACGACAACCGCCTGCTGCTCGAAGTCGCCGCCATGGAATCCCTCGCAACCGCGGGCACGATTCCCGCGGAGGCCCTCAGCGCCCACCGTGAGTTCGCCCAGACCCACGTCGCCGGCGCCGACATCGCCTTCCACCGGGCGCTCGTGGCCTGCCAGCCGAGCGCTCGGCTGGCGCGGCTGCACGGTCTGCTGCTCGGAGAGATCGAACTGTGCATCGGCCAAGTCGTCTCCGCCGCGCTCATCCCCCCGGACACCATCGCGGCGCAGCACCAGCAGATCCTCGATGCCGTCATCGCGGGCGACGCTCCCGCTGCCGCCGAACTCACGCGCGCCCACATCGTCGGCTCGCGCGAGGCGATCCTCCAGCACCTCGACAGGACCACCGATGGTTAAGCGCCAGTTCCCCAACCCGCGCGAACTCGCCCAACTGATGAAGTTCAAGGCGCCGACCCTGAACGGCACCAAGCGTCGCCTCGACTCGGCGCTGACGATCTACGACCTGCGTGCGATCGCTCAGCGCCGCACCCCCCGCGCCGCCTTCGACTACACCGACGGCGCCGCCGAGTACGAGTTGTCGCTCGCCCGCGCCCGTCAGGCGTTCGAAGACGTCGAGTTCCACCCCGGCATCCTCAAAGACGTCTCCGAACTCGACACCACGACGACCGTGCTCGGCGGCACGTCGAGCATGCCGTTCGGCATCGCGCCCACCGGCTTCACCCGACTCATGCACACCGAAGGCGAGATCGCGGGCGCCGGCGCGGCAGGCGCCGCGGGCATTCCCTTCACCCTCTCCACGCTCGGCACGACCTCGATCGAAGACGTCAAGGCGGCCAACCCCGACGGCCGCAACTGGTTCCAGCTGTACGTGATGCGTCAGCGCGAGATCTCCTACGGTCTCGTCGAGCGCGCGGCCGCCGCCGGATTCGACACCCTCATGTTCACCGTCGACACCCCCGTCGCCGGGGCGCGGCTGCGCGATAAGCGCAACGGGTTCTCGATCCCGCCCGCCCTGACGCTGCGCACCATCGTCAACGCGATCCCGCGGCCGTGGTGGTGGTTCGACTTCCTGACCACCCCGCCCCTCGAGTTCGCATCGCTGTCGTCCACCGGCGGCACGGTCGGCGAGCTGATCGACGCCGCCATGGATCCGTCGATCGACTACGACGACCTTGCCGCCATCCGAGGCATGTGGCCCGGACGTCTCGTCATCAAGGGCGTGCAGAACGTCGAAGACGCACGGCGCCTCGCCGACCTCGGCGTCGACGGCATCCTTCTCTCCAACCACGGCGGACGACAACTGGACCGCGCCCCCATCCCGTTCCACCTGCTGCCCGAGGTCGTGCGCGAGGTCGGCAAGGACACCGAGGTCATGGTCGATACGGGCATCATGAACGGGGCCGACATCGTCGCCTCTCTCGCCCTCGGCGCACGCTTCACGCTCATCGGGCGCGCCTACCTCTACGGCCTCATGGCGGGCGGGCGGGCCGGCGTCGACCGCGCCATCCAGATTCTCTCCACCGAGGTGCAGCGCACCATGAAGCTGCTCGGCGTGAAGAACATCGCCGAACTCGAACCGAGCCACGTCACGCAGCTGCAGCGACTGACTCCGCGGGCACTTCCGGCCCGGTGATGAAGGATCTCGTGCGGCGCTCGTGGTGGGGCGCCGCACGAGCCTTCGCGTGCAGAGTACGTCGGCGGCCCGCTCGTCAGCCCAGGGGAACGCGCGTGTACTCGGGCGATCTGAGTGCTTTCGCTAAAGTGGCGCTAAGGAGAGCGCCGTGAGTTTGACCTACCCGAGTGAGGCTGCGCGCGAGACGACGCGGCTCGGCATCCAAGCCGCGTTCTACGCCACCACGACCTTCTTCCTCGCCGGTGGCGCCCTCGGCGCGGTCCTGCCCAACCTCGCCGCGGGGCTGCGCGTGCCCTGGCTGGCTGTCGCGGGATGCGTCGTGCTGTGGCTGCTCGCGACCATCGTGCACCGCTGGTCCGGCATCCCCCTCGTCGTCGCCGTACTCGTCGTGCTCACGAGCGCAGCGACGGTCGGTGTCATCGGCTGGGACCTCGGCGCCGTCGGGGTGTCGCAGACCTTCGTGCTGGGCTGCGCGCTCATCGCCGCCACCGCGATCGGCAGCAACGCGGACCGGTGGACCGGCGCGATAGGCACCCTCATCGGCTTCCTGCTCGCCCAAGTTGCGCTGCTGCTCGTGCCCGAAACGGGCACCCCCCACATCGCCGCGCTCATCATCGCGGTCGCGGTCAGCGCCTACTACGCGTTCCTCACGCTCGCGCGGCGCGCCGCCCGGTCCGCAGCCCAGAGCCTCGACGACGCGGCCCTCGCCAACGTCACCGAATCGGAACGGCGCACCCTGCAGCAACGTTCCCGCGCGCTCGTGCACGACACCGTGCTGAGCGAACTCGTCGCGCTCGGGCTGACCCGTCCCGGACCGCTCTCTGCCGCGACGCGCGACAGCATCGTGCGCAGCCTGGAAGCAGTGCGTGGGCCGATGCACGCCCGCACCGGCACTCCCCTGCGGGATGTCGGACTCGACGAGGTCGTCGCGCGCGCCACCGCCGGCGGACTGGAGGTCACCGTCAGCGGTGAGCCCTCCGCGCTGCAACGCCTCGAGTCCGGCACCCGCGCCGCCCTCCTGCACGCCGTCGACCAGGCCCTCGGCAATGTGCGCCGTCACGCCGGGGTCAGTGACGCCGAGGTTTCGATCGTGGCGAGCGGCTCCACGCTCGTGGCGACCGTCGTGGACGGCGGGGTCGGTTTCGTCGAAGCCGACATCGCCCCCGACCGCTTCGGATTCCGCGAATCCATCCGCGGCCGCCTCGAGGCGGTCGGCGGTCAGGCGCGCATCCTCAGCAGTCCCGGCGCCGGTACCTCGATCCTGCTCACGGTGCCGCTCGAGGATGCCCCGTGACGCCCACACCGCAGACCCTCGACCCGCTCGGCGGGCTGACGGCGCGCTACTTCCTCATCACGACCGTGGCCCTCGCGGCGGGAACGGCCGCCGTGCTCGTCGCGCGGTACGCGAACGACATCTCCAACGTGTGGCTCCAGGGCGGCGCGCTTCTGGCTCTGGCCGCGGCGATCGTGCAGGCGATTCTCGCCGCGGACCCGCGGTGGTTCCCGTTCAGCGGAACCCGCCACACCCTTCTGCAGGTGACCATGCTGCTCGCCGCCGCGCTCGACGTCGCGAGCCGCGACCCCGGGCCCGCCGTCGGCAGCGCGTGGGGCCCGACGTGCGTGGCCCTGCTGTACGTGATGGTCGGGTCGTTCCGGCCGCCCCGCGAGATCCTCATCCTTGCCGCGATCTCCACGCTCGTCGTCGCGGCGATCCTCGCGGCGCGACTCGGGTCGCTCGCCCCCGCGCTCGCCGTGTCGCAACTGCTTCGCGCGCTCGTGCCCATCGCCGCGGTCGGGGCTGGAGCCGCCGCATTCTCGTCGGTGCTCATCCGCCGGCTGCTCGCGTGGCGTGCCGAGCAGGCGACCGTGCCGGACAGCGCCCGCACCGCGGCCGCAACGGACGTGCAGCGGGATCGCCTCGACTTCGTCGACTACCGCGTCGGCCCCTACTTGGAGGGGCTGCTCGTCTCCGACGCGCTGACGCCCGTCGATGCGGCGCGCGCCCGGGGCCTCGCCGCGTCACTGCGCCAGCAGATGCTGCGCGACGCCTCCCGCCCGTGGTTCACGGACGTCGTCGACACCGTCGACGGCGATCCGGGCGCGCTGGATTCCCTGACGGCCGACCAGCGACGCGCGCTCGGCACGGTTCTCGCGGAGGTGCGGTCGGCGGAAGGCTTCGTGCCCGGCTCGATGGATGCCCGCATCCGGATCGGACCTCCCCTCTCGGTGACCGTCGAAGCGACCGTCGACCGCGCGCGGCTTCGGTCGGGAGCCCATCGAGCCGTGCTCGGCGCGGCGTTCGCGCGAGCCCGCATGGATGTCGAGCAGAACCGGGTGACGATCCACCTGCAGGTTGATCGCTGACCTCTCGCGCGGCAGAGTAGTTATGACGATCATCGTCAATAGTCGCGGCGCGCTCGCTCGCCGTCATCCGCCACCGCCGAAGGAGCCGCCATGAGCCAGCCCGTCACCCTGTTCACCGGTCAGTGGGCCGACCTCCCGCTCGACGAGGTGGCCCGGCTCGCCAGCGAGTGGGGATACGACGGACTGGAGCTCGCGTGCTGGGGCGACCATCTGGATGTCTGGCGTGCCGCGGAAGACGACGACTACGCCCGCTCACGGCTCGAACTGCTCGACAAGTACGGACTGAAGCTCTACGCGATCTCCAACCACCTCAAAGGCCAGGCGGTGTGCGACGACCCGATCGACTTCCGCCACCAGGCCATCGTCGGCCCGACGGTGTGGGGCGACGGCGACCCCGAGGGGGTGCGTCAGCGGGCCGCCGAGGAACTCAAGCTCACCGCCAAGGTGGCGCGCAAGCTCGGCGTCGACACGGTCGTGGGCTTCACCGGGTCCAAGATCTGGCAGTACGTGGCGATGTTCCCGCCGGTCGGTCAGGACGTCATCGACGCCGGCTACCAGGACTTCGCCGACCGCTGGAACCCCATCCTCGACGTCTATGACGGCGAAGGCGTGCGCTTCGCCCACGAGGTGCACCCGTCCGAGATCGCCTACGACTACTGGACCACGGTGCGCACCCTCGAGGCGATCGACCACCGGGCCGCGTTCGGCCTCAACTGGGATCCCTCGCACATGGTGTGGCAGGGGCTGGACCCCGTCGCGTTCATCCTCGACTTCGCCGACCGCATCTACCACGTCGACTGCAAAGACACGCGGATGCGCATGGGCAATGGCCGCAACGGCGCGCTCGGCTCGCACAAGGCGTGGGCGGACCCGCGGCGCGGCTGGGACTTCGTCTCGACCGGTCGCGGCGACGTGAACTGGGAGGACGCCTTCCGCGCGCTGCGCTCGATCGGCTACACGGGCCCCATCTCGGTCGAGTGGGAGGACGCCGGCATGGACCGCCTCAAGGGCGCGCCCGAGGGTCTCGCGTTCGTGCGCTCCCTCATCTGGGATGCCCCCGAGGGCTCGTTCGACGACGCGTTCGCCGCGAAGGACTAGCGCGGGGCCAAGCGCGCGAGCCGCACGGCGAGCGCATCAGAGGCGCCGTGCCCGGCGCCGACCGAACGGATCGCGCTCGCGAGCGCCGCGTCGTCGACGGTGTGGCGGGCGCGATCGTCGGCGAGGAGTTCGACGAGCAGCGCGACCTCTCGCTGGGCGCGCGTCGCGATCGGGAACCACGGCAGTGAGGTGTGCCACGCACGGAACATCACGAGCACGATGTCGTGCCGCTGAGCGACGTGCGCCCGCTCGTGGGCGACGACCGCGCGCATGGCGTCGTCGTCGAGCAGTTCGATGAGGCCTTGCGACACGACCGTCACCGTCGACAGCGCGCCCGGCAGACAGTAGGCCACCGGGGCGGGGGTGTCGAGAACGCGCGAGCCGTCCGCGCCGGGGGTGCTGAGGAGCATGAGCAGGGCGGCGTGACGACGGCGCTGCCGCTCCGACCGCACGAGCGTCAGGGCGAGGTTGAGCAGCAGGTGCGCGGTGAGCAGCACGGCGGCCGCGAGTGCGAGCACGTTGACGAAGTCGGGCACCGGTGCTCCCGAGAAGACCGCGACGAGGCCTCCCCACACGTCGGGCGCGAACGGCGCCAGCCCCGCGAGCAGGAGGGCGCCGATCATCGAGAAGCCGCCCGCGAGTGCAATTACCTGCCAGAGCAGCAATGCCGCGGCGGGTCGACGGCGCGTCCAGGCTGCTCCTTCGAGCAGCAGCGGCACCGGCCACGCGAGCAGCACGGCGACCACGCCGAGGATCCCGGCGACGACGAGCATGCGCTACCGGCCGGCGAGCAGACGACGCAGGGCTTCGGCGTCGTCGGCCGTGGCCTGACCGATGAAACGCTCGAGCACGGCCGTGCGGTCGGAGGCGCTGCCGAGTACTTCGAGCATGAGGTCGGCCATGTGGTCTTCGCGGGTCGCGACCGCCCGGTACCGGTGCGGACGCTCGGTGCGCTCGCGCGCGACGAAGCCCTTCTTCTCGAGGCGCGACAGCACGGTGAGCACGGTCGTGGCGGCGCGGTCGCCGCCGAGGGACTCCTGGATGTCGTACGCCGACAGGGGGGTCGCACTCGCCCAGAGGCGTTCCATGACGGAACGCTCCAACTCGCCGAGGGATGCCATGCCACAATTCTACGCCCCGTAGAACGATCTGTGCTCCTCCCATCCCGCCCCTCTCCTCACCCCACCCCTCTCCTCATAGATGGAGCTACGACATCGTGGACCCCGGCGCGCATGGGTCCCTCGTGTCGTAGCTCCATCTACGAGGGGAACACGAGGTCAGGAGGGGAGGGGGCCGGGGAGGGGAAGCGGACCGAGCAGGTTCGTCGCGACGGTGCTATGCACGCTCTCGGTGTCGCTCGGATGGTAGATGCCGGCGAGCACATCCCGCTGCAGCCGAGCCAGTTCCGACGACGAGCGGTATCCGCCGCCGCCCGCGCACCGCATCGCCTGATCGACGACGTAGCGAGCTGTCTCCGTCGCGCGGTGCTTGACCCCGGTGAGATCCCGGAACCAGCGCGCTCCCCGATCGGCGACCGCGTCGACGTCGCGTGCGAGCGTCTCTACCTGCGGCGCGAGCGCGTCGAGGGCGAGCGCCGCATCCGCGATCCGCCAGCGGAAGTCGGGGTCCGCCGAATACGGCTGCCCGGAGGAGCGGCTGTGGCGACGCCCGACCGCGTCGACCGCGAGTTCGAGCGCGCGATCGGCGATGCCGGCGTAGACGCTGGCGATGAGCAACAGGAAGTTGGCGAAGATGCCGAATACGAACGGGTCGGCGTGGGGACCGACGGGCAGCACCCGCACGATGCGATCCGTGGGCACGAAGGCCCCCTCGAGCACGGTCGTCTGCGACTGTGTCGCCCGCATGCCGAGCGTGTCCCAGTCGTCGAGGGTGCGCCAGCCGGGGGTGTCGCGGGTGATGAAGCCGTGCACGAGACGGTCGCCGTCGCGGCCGAAGACGCCGAGCCGGGTCCAGGCGGGCGACAGCGACGTGAAGATCTTCGTTCCCGTGAACGTGTAGCCGCCGTCGACCGGCGTGGCCTGCGTCACCGAATCCCACAGCACGAGGTCGTTGCCGGGTTCGCTGATGCCGAACGCGAACAGTTCGCCCGCGGCGGCGTCATCCAGCACCCACTGCAGCGAGTCGTCGCCGCGGTCGCGCAGGACGCGAGCGACCCCCACCCACACGAGGTGCATGTTCACGGCGAGCGCGGTCGCGGGCGCGAAGGCAGCGAGCAGCCGCTGATCGCGAGCGCACTCGGTGAGGCTGCGCGGCGCCAGGTACCCCGCCGCGCGCAACTCGTCGAGGTCTTCGGTGAAGAAGACGTTGTCCCGGTCGTAGCCGGCTGCACGCTCGCGGATGCGCGCCAGCAGGTCGTCGGTCAGCACGGTCATACGTTCACGCTACGCCCGAGGCGGCGGGCGCCGCGCGCTGGTCTCAGTAGCCGAGGATGCGGGCGACGGCGACGAAGGTCGCCAGGGCCAGCAGGACGAGGTTGACGAGGATCATCGGCACCTCTCTGCGGCGCGCGTGCACGAGGATCGCCCCGAGCTGCACGAGCGCGAGACCGATCGCCGCGATGGGCGTGACCACGGGGGCGATGCCGGTTGCGACGGGCACGATCACGCCGATGGCGCCGGCGATCTCGAGCACCCCGATGGTGCGCACCTGGCTGGCCGAGAAGTCGCGGGCCCACGGCTGCTGCTCGGCGAGCGCATCATGGGGCCGCACGAGTTTGAACGTGCCCGCGCCGAGCGCGGACAGGGCGACGAGGCCGGAGACGATCCAGACGGCGATGGTCATGGGGGTCCTTTCGGTGCGGGCGCGCCGACGGCGAGCGCATCTCATCGTTTCAGCGCTCGTGAGGGACGACGCATTCCCGCCACGATCGGCCGCGGTGTGCGATGCCGCCGCCCACGGCCTAGGCTCTCCCCGTGTCCGGCAACCCGACGCTCTACGATGTCGCGCGCGAGGCGGGAGTCTCGCTCGCGACGGCCTCGCGCACGCTCAACGGGTCGACGCGCCGCGTCAAGGACGAGTACCGCGAGCGCGTGCACGCGGCCGCGGCGAAGCTCGGCTACACGCCGAACCTTCCTGCGCAGGCGGTCGCGCGCGGCGGTTCCGCGACGGTGGCGCTGCTCGTGAGCGACATCGCCGACCCCTACTTCTCGGGCATCGCCGCGGGTGTGGCGCGCGCGGCATCCGGGGCGGGGCTCGCGGTGACGATCGCCGTGACGGAACGGGATGCCCAGCGCGAGCTCGACCTGGTGCGCGTGCTGCGCGGTCAACGGCCGCGCGTGATCGTGCTCGCGGGAAGCCGATCGGTGGATGAACCCCTGCGAGACACCCTGGTGGAGGAGCTCTCTGCGTTCGAGGCGACCGGCGGACGCGTCGTCGTCGTGGGCGCGACCGATCTGCCCTTCGGCACCGTGTCCATCGCCGACGCCGACGGGGCGCGCGCCCTCGCGACGGAGTTGCTGAACCTCGGCTATCGCCGATTCGCCGTGCTCGCCGGCCCGGAGCACCTCGTCACCGCCCGCACCCGCACCGAGGCGTTCGCGTCGGCGCTCCCCGAGCGTCCCCGCATCGTGCACGGCGACTTCACCCGCGACGGAGGTTTCGCGGCGACCTCGACCCTCGTGCACGAGGGGGCGCTGGGAGGCGACGGCACCGACGGCATCCAGGCACTGTTCGCGGTGAACGACCTCATGGCGATCGGGGCGCTCGCGGCCCTGCGCGATGAGGGGCTCGGCGCCCGAGTGGCGGTGGCGGGCTTCGACGACATCCCGACCGCTCGGGATGTGACACCGCCGCTGACGACGGTGCTCGTCGATGTCGAGAGCGCGGGTGCGGCGGCCGTGGAGATCGCGCTCGGTGCGCGAGACGCGGCGGCCATCCCCACCCGCGTCGTGCTGCGGGCATCCACCCCCGCGCGCTGACGTTCGCCTTCCGCGTCGAACGGATTGCGCTTTCCGTCGCCGGGCGATACAGTCGTCGCGTTTGGTAAGCGCTTTCCAGCCCGGCGCCCGGCGCCGCGATCACTCGACGACAGGACCTTCGACATGACCCGCGAACCGCTCGGCATCATCATGAACGGCGTCTCCGGCCGGATGGGCTACCGCCAGCACCTGCTGCGCTCGATCCTGGCCATCCGCGACCAGGGCGGCGTGCTGCTCGCCGACGGCAGCCGCGTTCAGGTCGAGCCGATGCTCGTCGGCCGCTCCCGCGAGAAGCTCGCCGAGCTGGCCGCGCGCCACGACATCAGCCACTACACCGACGACCTCGACGAAGCGCTCGCCAACCCCGCCTTCCCCGTCTACGCCGACTTCCTCGTCACCCAGGCGCGGGTTGCGGCGATCCGTCGCGCCATCGCCGCCGGCAAGCACATCTACACCGAGAAGCCGACCGCGGAGAGCTTCGCCGAAGCGCTCGAACTCGCGCGGCTCGCGCGCGAGGCGGGCGTCAAGAACGGCGTCGTGCACGACAAGCTCTACCTCCCCGGCCTCGTGAAGCTGCGCCGGCTCATCGACTCGGGCTTCTTCGGGCGCATCCTCAGCGTGCGCGGCGAGTTCGGCTACTGGGTCTTCGAAGGCGACTGGCACCCCGCCCAACGTCCCAGCTGGAACTACCGCGCCGAAGACGGCGGCGGCATCGTCAGCGACATGTTCGCGCACTGGAACTACGTGATCGAGAACCTGTTCGGCCGCATCGAGAACGTCTACGCGCGCGCCGTCACCCACATCCCCGAGCGAGTCGACGAGGCCGGCCACCGCTATGCGGCGACCGCGGATGACGCCGCCTACGCGATCTTCGAGGTCGAGGACGGACCCATCGTGCAACTGAACTCGAGCTGGACGGTGCGCGTGCACCGCCGCGAGCTCGTGGAGTTCCAGGTCGACGGCACCCTCGGCTCGGCCGTGGTCGGCCTGTTCGACTGCCGCATCCAGCCGCGCAACGCCACCCCGAAGCCCGTGTGGAACCCCGACCTGCCCGAAACCCACGACTACTACGCCGACTGGCTGCCGGTGCCCGACACCGAGGTGCTCGAGAACGGCTTCAAGGTGCAGTGGGAGCAGTTCATTCGGCACGTCGTCGACGATGCGCCCTACCAGTTCGACCTGCTCGCCGGCGCCCGCGGAGTGCGGCTGAGCGAGGAAGGGCTGCGCAGCTCCGCGGAGGGTCGGCGCATCGACCTGCCGGCGGTGACCCTGTGACACCGGCGCCGGCCGACGGGATGCTGCGCCTGATCGGATCGGATGGAGCGGTCCGCGAGACCGCGCTGAACCCCGCCCCCGATCACGCACCGGGGCGACCGGCCTCGCGCGTCGCCTACGCGGCGGCGCACGTCGTGCCGCGCACGACGGCGGAGAACGTGCCGGGCGCCCCCGCGGATCTCGACTGGGACGCGACGCTCGCCTTCCGTCACCACCTCTGGTCGCGCGGGCTCGGCGTCGCCGACGCGATGGACACCGCCCAGCGCAACATGGGGCTCGACTGGCCGGCGTGCACGGACCTCATCCGCCGCAGCGCCGCCGAGGCGGCGTCCGTCGGCGGAGCGATCGTCGTGGGCGTCAACACGGATCACTTCACCGACCCGGTCGTCTCGATCGACACCATCATCGACGGTTACCTCGCCCAGCTGGAGGTCGCCGAGGATGCGGGGGCGGGCGCCGTGCTCATGGCGAGCCGCCACCTCGCACGCGCCGCCGCCTCCGCCGACGACTACGAGCGCGTCTACCGGCGGGTGCTGTCACGGGCGGGTTCCCCCGTCGTGCTGCACTGGCTGGGGCCCGCTTTCGACGACCAGCTCACCGGGTACTGGGGCTCCCCCGACGTTCCCACCGCCACCGACACGGTGCTGCGGATCATCGAGGAGCACGCCGACCGCGTCGCCGGCATCAAGATGTCGCTCCTCGACGCGGACGCCGAACGAGCCGTCCGTGCCCGACTGCCCGAAGGGGTGCGGATGTTCACGGGCGACGACTTCAACTACGTGAGCCTCATCGAGGAAGGATCGGATGCGCTGCTCGGCGCGTTCGCCGCCCTCGCCCCGTCGGCATCCGCCGCCCTCACGGCTCTCGACGCGGGCGACACCGACTCGTACCGCGCGATCCTCGAGCCCACCGAAGCGCTCTCGCGGCACCTGTTCGCGGCACCGACCGCGTACTACAAGACGGGCGTCGCCTTCATGTCGTGGGTGAACGGCCACCAAAGCGCGTTCCAGCTCGTCGGCGGCCTCCACTCGGGTCGGTCGCTCGCACACCTCTCCGAGATCGTGCGGCTCGCCAACGCGTGCGGCGCGCTCGAACGGCCGGAGCTGGCTGCCGACCGGTGGCACGGCATGCTCGCGCTGAACGGCATCCGCGGATGAGCGTCGAACGGTTCTCGCTCAACCAGGCGACCATCCGGCGGGCGACCGTGCCGGAGGCGGTCGCCGAGACCGTCGACGCGGGGATCCCCGCAATCGGTCTGTGGCGGGAGCCGGTCGCGGCCCACGGGCTCGCCGAATCGGCCGCGCTCGTGCGCGACTCGGGTCTGCAGGTGTCGAGCCTGTGTCGCGGCGGCTTCTTCACCGCCGACGACTACTCCGCGGCCCTCGACGACAACCGCCGTGCGCTCGATGAGGCCGCCGCGCTCGGCGCGCCGTGCCTCGTGCTCGTCGTCGGCGGCCTGCCCGCGGGGTCGCGCGATCTGATCGGCGCGCGCGAGCGGGTCGCCGAGGCGATCGCCGCGCTCGTGCCGCACGCCCGCGCGACGGGGGTGCAGTTGGCGATCGAGCCGCTGCATCCGATGTACGTCGCCGACCGGGCGGTCGTCTCGACCCTCGGGCAGGCGCTCGACCTCGCCGAGCCGTTCGCGCCTGCGGAGGTCGGGGTCGTCGTCGACACCTTCCACCTGTTCTGGGATCCGCAGGTTCTCGAACAGATCGCGCGCGCGGGGGCGGCGAACCGCATCGCGTCCTACCAGGTGTGCGACTGGAACCTGCCGATCACGCCGGATGCCCTACTCAGCCGCGGCTACCCCGGGGACGGCTTCATCGACTTCGCGAGCCTCACCACCGCGGTGCGCGACGCGGGCTACACCGGCGATGTCGAGTGCGAGATCTTCCGGCAGGACATTTGGGACGCCCCCTTCGCCGAAGCCGTGCGGATCAGCCGCGAACGCTACGAGCAGCTCGTCGCGCCGCATCTGGCCTGAGGCCCCCCAGTGCCAGCGCGCTCAGTCGAGCAGCGCGGCGATGGTCCGCACGCCGGCCTCCACCTCGGCGAAGCTTGTCGACAGCGGGGAGAGCCCCAGGCGGATGCCGTCGGGGCGCCGGAAGTCGGGGATGACGCCCGCCTCCCAGAGGCGCGGCATGAGCGCGGCGAACCGCGGGTCATCGATGGTGATGTGGCCACCGCGGCGCTCCGCCGCCCGCGGGGATGCGAGCACGGCCTCCGGCAGCAGTTCGTCGACGAGCGAGAGCGCATACTCGGTGAGCGCGACCGACTTGGCGCGCACCGCATTGAGCCCGGCCTCGTCGATGAGGGCGATCATGTCGCGCATGGCCTGAATGCCGAGGATCGGCGGGGTGCCGCTGAGGAACGCCCGGATGCCCGCGGCCGGCGTGTACCCCTGCCCCATCTCGAAGGGGGCAGCCGCACCCAGCCAGCCCGTGATCGGCTGGCGGAGTTCGGCCTGGAGTGACTCCCGCACATAGAGGAATGCGGGGGCGCCCGGCCCGCCGTTCAGGTACTTGTAACCGCACCCGACCGCGAGGTCGACGCCCCACTCGTCGAGCGGGGTCGGCACGACCCCCGCGGAGTGGCACAGGTCCCAGATCACGAGTGCACCCGCGTCGTGCACGACTTGCGTGATCGCCGGGATGTCGGCGAGCCACGCGGAACGGTAGGCGACGGAACTGAACAGGGCGACCGCGGTACGCGGCCCGACCGCCGCGGCGACGAGCTCGGGGGTGACGCCACCGTCGTGCTCGGTGTCGATCCAGCGCACGGTCATGCCGCGGTCGGCGGCGATCGTCTCGGCCAGGTAGCGGTCGGTCGGAAAGTTGTCCCGGTCGATGACGAGCTCGTCGCGGCCGGGCCGGGCGGCGAGCGCCGCATGCACGAGCTTGAAGATGACGACGGTCGTCGAATCGGCGATCACCACCTGCCCCGGAGCAGCACCGAGGGCGACGCGGGCGAGTTCGTCGCCGACGGTCAGCGGCAGGTCGAGCCAGCCCTCATCCCAGCCGCGGATGAGTCGACCGGCCCACTCCTCGCGCGCGACGGTCGCGAGGCGATCGAGGGAGGCGGTGAGCGGGCGGCCGAGCGAGTTGCCGTCGAGGTAGGCGACCACGCCGGGCGCCGGTTCGAAGCGGTCACGGTAGGCGGCGAGCGGGTCGGTCGCGTCGAGGGGGTGCACGGCTCGAGGCTACTCGCCGCCGCGTCGGCCGCCTCTCGTATCGTGGGTGGGGTGATGCTCATGCGCCGCCCCGAGTTCCGCGATGTGGCGGGTGTCTACCGGGTGTGCGACGAGACGGGGCCGACGACGACGAACCCGGACCTGCTCGGGCACGTCTGGGCGGGGCCTTACCTTCAGGCGCTGCCGGAGTTCGCGCGTGTGCTCGCCGACGAGCACGGCATCGCCGGATACGTGCTCGGCTGCCCCGACACCCGCGCGTTCGAGACGTGGTGCGAGGAGTACTGGTGGCCGCCGCTGCGGGAGCAGTACCCGCGCGGGTCCGGGAGCCCGTCGACGGCCGACGCGAACCTCGTCGAGCACCTGCACCATCCGCCCCGCACCGACGACGACCTGCTCGAGGGGTTCCCCGCCCACCTGCACATCGACCTGCTGCCGCGCGCGCAAGGGCACGGCCACGGCCGCACCCTCATGGAGTGGCTGTTCGATGCGTTGCGGCAGTCGGGTGCGTCAGGCGTGCACCTCGGGGTGAGCGCCGAGAACACGAACGCGATCGCCTTCTACCGCCATCTCGGTTTCGTCGAGGCAGGGCGCGACGACGACGGCGTGCTCATGACGCGCGCGCTGTAGCCCCCCAGGCGACCGGTCAGCGGGCGCCCACCTGCACGAGCGCGTCGTCGAGGATGTCGAGCACCGCGATCGTGTCGTCGAGGGTGTGCCACGGCGACTCGGTGAGGCCGTCGGCGATGTGCTGCGCGACCGCCACGGCCGGGTAGCACAGGCCGTCACGCCACCGGAACCCGTTCGGATCCTCGAAGCGGGCCACAACCTCGTCGTGCACGCGCACCTCGAAGCGGCTCGGACCCATGAAGCTCTCCGGAAAGAACACCTGGGCGGCGGTGCCGCTCACGATCCCCTGGCGGGGGGTGGAGACGAGCATGCTGGTCGTCAGCACCGCCTGGGCGCGGTTCGGGTAGTCGAGGATGAGGGCGGCCTGCGCATCCACGCCCGTCTCGGTGAGGGAGCCGCGCGCGGTGACGACGGCTGGTTCGCCGAGTACGAAGCGTGCGAACCACACCGGGTAGATGCCGACGTCGAGCAGGGCGCCGCCGCCGAGGGCGGGGTTGTAGGCGCGACCGGCGGGATCGGTGTCGAACACGGCCCCGAAGTCGGCGGTGACGGTGAGCACGTCGCCGAGCGCGCCGTCGCGCACGAGTTGGTCGAGCACGGTCGTCTGCGGCAGGAACCGCGACCACATCGCCTCCATCGCGAACACGCCCGCTGCCCGTGCGGCCGCGGCGAACTCCCGCGCCTGCGCGGCGCTGATGCCCGCGGGCTTCTCCACGAGCACGTGCTTGCCGGCGGCGATCGCCAGCAGTGCGAGGCGCAGGTGCTCGGTGTGCGGGGCCGCGACATAGACGACGTCGATCTCGGGGTCCTCGACGAGCTGCTCGTAGGAACCGTAGGCGCGCGGGATGCCGTGGCGGGCCGCGAACGCCTCGGCGCGCTCGAGGGTGCGCGACGCGACGGCGTGCACGCGCTGGTCGGTGTTGCGGTGCAGGGTCTCCGTCCAGGCATCGGCGATGCCGCCGGGAGCGAGAATCCCCCAGCGTTGTACGGCTCCGCCGCGTAACGGGGTGGTGGTGGGGTCGGGGAGGATCATGCGCTCGACCCTATCGGCACGCCTTCCTGCCCAAATGCAGGAGCGCGCTTCCCAAATGCAGGAGGGGACGCTCGAACGACGAATCGACAGCGCGCGCATCCGCGGAACGCCGCGTCCACCCCGGCTACCGACGCCGAGCGCTCCTGCATTTGGGCAGCGCGCTCCTGCATTTGGGCAGTCCGCTGCTTCACGGATCGGTGGCCAGGCGGGCGAGCCGGCGGCGCGCCCGATCCTGAGGTCGCTCGCCGGCGCGGCGGAGCATCCGCCCGACGACCGGCAGCATGACTCGTGCGGCGGTCACGACGGGCAGCCGACTGCGGCGCACGCCGAGCAGGTCGCGCGCCCACACCGGCAGGGTCGCGACGGCCGATTCGAAGATCACCCGGTAGCCGACAGCGCCCACGCCGCCCAACGGAGGCGTGCGCAGGAAGTCCACGATCTGCTCCGCAGCCGGCCCACCGGCGAGCTCCCCGCGGTCCCGGAACTCCTGCAGCCGCGCGGCCAGCTCGGCGGCGGTCGTGGGCGGATCGGCCACGCCCATGAGCCGCCCCGCCGTCACCCATTCGCCGACGTACGCGTCCTCCCCGCCGGGGATGGGTCCGCCGAACCACCGCGACGCCGTGAGGAAGGCATCGGTGAACGCGAGGTGCACCCACTCGGCCAGTCGCGGGTCGGATGCGGAGTACGGGGCGGGAGCGCCCGACCCGGTCGTGTAGTCGCCGCGCACCCGCTCGTGCAGCTTGGCCACCCGACTCAGCTCCGCGTCGACCTGCGTTCGCGACCCATAGGTCACCACGACGACCCACCGCACCGTGCCCGCCAGGCGGCCGAGCGGGTCCTCCCGGTAGCGGTCGAACTCCTGCACCCCGGCCAGCGCACCCGGATGCAACGCCTGCACGAGCAGTGCGCGCACGCCCGCGACGAGAGTCGCCGGGCCGGAGTGCACCGCCCACGCGGCGCCCTCGACAGGAAGGTAGCCCTCGTCGTCACCCTCCGCGAGTTCGCGCGCCCACCGGGGCGAGCCGGTGGGGTCGCCGGACAGTGCACGCATGAGCCGGGCGCGCATCGGCTCCCGCTCGCGCCGGTCGGCGCGGCGACGCGTCACGGCCGAAGCCCCGCCAGAAACTCGAGGGCTGCGGCCGAGATCTCCGCGCGGGCCATCGCATCGCTGATCGTCGGCGTGCCGTCGCCCGGCTGCAGTCCGTAGTCGCCGAACTGCGCGTGGGACGCCCCCTCGATCACCGTGAAGGCTGTGCCCGGCGGCAGCAGCGCCCGGCTTTCGTCGATCTTCGCCGGCGTCGACAGCCCGTCCTCGCTGCCCGAGATGGAGGCGACGGGGATGCGCAGCGACTGCGACAGATCGCTCGCCGGGTACGACGCGAAGAAGAGCAGGCCGACCGTCGGCGCATCGGCGGCGCCCTGGCCCGCATCCGCATCGATCGCGGCGACCGTGCCGCCGAGCGAGTGGCCGCCGAGGACCCATCCCGTGACGTCGGGCACTGCGGCGCGCGCCTGATCGACCGCTCCGAGCGCGAGGAAGCCAATTGCGAGCGGCTGCTTCACGATGACCACGGGATAGCCGGCGTCGACGAGAGGGCGGAGGACCGCAGCGTACGCGCGCGGGTCGACGCGCGCGCCCGGCTGGAACACGAGACCCGTGGTGGACGCACCGCTCGCCGGTTCCAGAATGAACAGCGTCGGAGTCCCCACCACAGTCACCGCGGCATCCTGCTCGAGGGCCGCGACGGCGGCCTCCCCCGCGGGGAACGGGCGGAGCCACCAGGTGAGCGCCACGACACCGAGACCCAGCACGGCGCCGATCGTGCGGATGACGGGATGCCGACCGCCTCGACGACCCGCGAGGAGGAGCGCGAGGAGGGAGACGGCGAGCACGACCCCCAGCAGGATCGCGTACGCGGGGTGGCCGTGGACGACCGCCCCCCACGCGGTGATCGCCGCCCACGCGACGACTCCGATTCCGGCGAGCGCGGCAACGCGCTCCACCCAGATGACCCAGTGTCCCCGCGTCGTCGCGTTCATCAATTGACCTCCGGAGCCGAGACTACGACGCCGCCCTCCGCGCGCGAAACGCGCCAGGAGGATCTCACCGTGCCGCGAGTTCGGTGAGCACCGCCTCGAGTTGGTCGACCGCCCAGTCGAGGTCTTCGGGGGCGATCACGAGCGGGGGCGCGAGGCGGATCGTGGAGCCGTGCGTGTCCTTCGCGAGCACACCCCGTTCCATGAGCAGTTCACAGACCTCGCGCCCCGAGCCGAGACCGGGGTCGATGTCGACGCCCGCCCACAGTCCGGCACCGCGCACCTCGGTGACGCCGCGCCCGACGAGCTGCCGCAGTGCTGCGTGCAGCCGTGCGCCGAGCAAGCGCGCGCGCTCCTGATACTCGCCGGTCGCGAGAAGCTCGACGACGGCGAGCCCGACCGCGGCGGCGAGGGGGTTCCCGCCGAAGGTCGAGCCGTGCTCGCCCGGACGCAGCACGCCGAGCACATCCCGATTGCCGACGACCGCGCTGACCGGCACGATGCCGCCACCGAGCGCCTTGCCGAGCAGGTAGAGGTCGGGCACGACGCCCGCCAGGTCGCACGCGAACGTGGAGCCGGTGCGGCCGAGACCGGACTGAATCTCGTCGGCGATCATGAGGATGCCGCGCCGCGTCGCGATCTCGCGCACCGCCGGCAGGTAGTCGGCCGGGGGCACGAGCACGCCCGCCTCGCCCTGGATGGGTTCGAGGAGCACGGCGACCGTGTCTTCGGTGATCGCCAGGTCGAGCGCGGCCGCGTCGCCGTACGGCACCACGTCGAAGCCGGGCGTGAACGGGCCGAAGTCGGCGCGGGCCTGCTCATCCGTCGAGAAGCTCACGATGGTCGTCGTGCGGCCGTGAAAGTTGCCGTCCATGACGAGGATGCGCGCGCGATCGCGCGGCACACCCTTGACGCGGTAGCCCCAGGCCCGCGCGACTTTGATCGCCGACTCCACCGCCTCGGCTCCCGTGTTCATCGGCAGCACCATGTCTTTGCCGGCCAGCTCCGCGAGCGCTTCGGCGAACGGTCCGAGCCGGTCGTTGTGGAAGGCGCGGCTCGTGAGGGTGATGCGGTCGAGCTGGTCGCGGGCCGCCTCGACGAGTGCGGGATGCCCGTGGCCGAAGTTCACCGCCGAGTAGGCGGCCAAGCAGTCGAGGTAGCGTCGGCCGGTCACATCCGTCACCCACGCGCCCTGACCGGACTCGACCACGACGGGCAGCGGGTGGTAGTTGTGGGCGACGTGCTCCTCTTCGCGGCGGATGTCGTCGTGCGGTCCCGCGTGGGAGGTCGGCCGCCGGCCGATCATCGCCGCAACTCCAAGGTGCAGCATTTCACCCCGCCGCCGCCGAGCAGCAGCTCAGACAGGTCGACTCCGATGGGTTCGTAGCCGCGCTCGCGCAGCTGACGCGCGAAGTCGTGGGCGCGCGACGCGATCACGACGTGCCGCCCGTCGCTGAACGAGTTGAGGCCGAGCACGGCCGCATCCTCTTCGGTGACGACGATCGCCTCGGGGAACCGGGTGCGCAACTCGTCGAGCGACGGCTCGTCGAACGCGCTCGGCAGGTAGGCGATGTTCGCGGGGTCGGCCCCGGTGCCGTCGGAGATCACGGCGATGGCGGTGTCGAGGTGGTAGAAGCTCGGGTTGATGAGCTGCAGGCTCACCACCTCGCGGCCGAAGATGCGGGCGACCTCGTCGTGGCTGCGCGAGTCGCTGCGGAAGCCCGTGCCCGCGAGAATGACGTCGCCCGCGAGCAGGAAGTCGCCTTCGCCTTCGTTGATCTCGATGGGTTCGCGCACGTCGAACCCGTGCTCGCGGAACCACTCCATGTAGGCGGGGCCTTCCGGCTGACGCTGGGCGTAGGTGAAGCTCGCGCCGTAGGCGATGCCGTCGAGCACGAAGCCGCCGTTGGCCGCGTAGACCATGTCGGGGAGGCCGGGAACCGGGTCGATGAGGTGCACGTCGAAGCCGAGGTCGAGGTAGGTGCGGTAGAGCACCTCCCACTGGGCGACGGCGGTGGCGGTGCTCGTCGGGTCTTCGGGGTGCATCCAGGGGTTGATGCGGTAGCTCACGGTGAAGTGCTCGGGGCGGCACATGAGCACGGTCTTGCGGCTCGCGACACGCTCGGGCGCGACCGTCGTGGGGTCGGTCATCGTCATGTAAGTCAGTGTCACACGCAGTCATCCGCAATGTCAGAGCTTCTCGCGCACGGTTCGTGCGTGATTCCGTGGCCTGGCGCAAGGATTCCGCGTACAATCCTCGGGTGGACAACATCGACTACGGCATCATCGACCTGCTGCGCCAGAACGCGCGCGCGGGCTACGGCGACATCGGAGAAGTCGTCGGTCTGTCCGCGTCCGCCGTGAAGCGACGCGTCGACCGGCTCGTCGCCGACGGCGTGATTCGCGGCTTCACCATTCAGGTCGATCCGGTCGTCGACGGCATGGCGACCGAGGCCTACGTCGAACTGTTCTGCCGCGGCACGGTCGCCCCCGAAGAGCTCAAGCGCATTCTCTCCGCCGTGCCGGAGGTCGTGGATGCGGGAACCGTCACTGGGTCGGCCGACGCGATCGTGCACATCCGGTCGCGCGACATCGCCTCACTCGAGGAGGCCCTCGAGAAGGTGCGCATCGCCCCCAACGTCGACCACACGCGCAGCGCGATCGTGCTGTCGCGTCTCATCCATCGTTCGCACGGCTACTAGGGGGCGGCGTGACGACGGAATCCTGGCGCCGCCCGGCCACGACGAGCCCGGTCGAGTTCGTGATCGATGCGGAGGGCGCGCGGCCCCCGTTCGAGCAGCTCAAGGCGCAGGTGATCGCGCGCATCGACGCGGGCGAACTCATCGCGGGCACGCGGCTGCCGGCCGTCCGCCAACTGGCCACCGACCTGGGCATCGCCCCCAACACGGTCGCACGCGCCTACCGGGAACTCGAGGCGGATGGGGTGCTCGAGACCCGCGGGCGCAACGGCACCGTCGTGAAAGCGCGCGCGGGTACGGCAGCGGAACTGCTTCAGGTGGCGGCGACGGCGTACGCCGCCCGTGCCGCCGAACTCGGCGTGCCCGCGGATGAGGCGCTCGCGTTCGCGCGTGCCGCGCTCGCCGCGACCGACCGCTGAGTGCTTCGCCGGCGAGCGCGGGGGTCAGTGCCCGACGTGGTCGGAGTCGTTGCCGGGCTCCACGTCAAGGGTCGCGATCTCGGCGAGATCCTCCGGGCTCAGCTCGAAGTCGACGTCGAGGTTCTCCCGCAGGCGCTCCGGCGTCGCCGACTTGGGGATCGCGATGAGCCCCTGCTGCAGGTGCCAGCGCACCACCACCTGTGCGGGGGTGCGGCCGTGGCGCCGCGCCACCTCCACGATCACCGGCTCCCGAAGCACCGATGCACCGCTGCCCCCGAACGGACTGTACGACTCGGTGAGGATGCCGCGCGCCGCGTGATCGGCACGCTCCGCGACACGCGCGACGGCCGGGTTCAGCTGGATCTGGTTGACGGCGGGCACCGTCGCCGTCTCGGCGGCGAGCCGATCCAGGTGGGCGGCCTTGAAGTTCGAAACCCCGATCGAGCGCGTCAGCCCCTCATCCCGCAGCCGCTCGAAGGTGCGCCAGGTCGACACGTACTGGTCGCGCTGCGGCAGCGGCCAGTGGATGAGCAGCAGGTCGACATAGTCGAGGCCGAGGCGATCCAGGCATCCGCGCAGCCCTTCGATCGCGCGGTCGTCGCCCTGCCACGGACCGTCGAGCTTCGTCGTCACGAACAGCTCGTCTCGCGCCATGCCCGCCCGCCGGATGCCCTCGCCGACCGCCTCCTCGTTCTCGTACTTCGCCGCCGTGTCGAGGTGGCGGTAGCCGAGCCGGATCGCGGTCGCGACGAGTTCGGCGCCCTCCTCGTTCCACAAGCCATAAGTGCCGAGTCCGAGCTGGGGGATGCGATGGCCGTCGTTCATCGTGAGGGAGTCGATCATGCCCTCAGCCTAGGTCGAGCCGCCGGACACGGTCGGCGGCGGGTCGCCGGCTACAGCGGCAGCGCGGCGAACGCCGGATCGGGGTTGCCGAACCGGTGCGCCGTCACCGTCACGGACTGCTCGCGCAGGAATGCGAGCAGCTCGACGCGCCCTTCGGTCGTGACCGCGCCGGAGTAGACCGTCACATCCGGAGACCCTCCCGTCGCCGCCGCGAGCGCCCGCGAATCGCCCCCGACGAGACGCACCCGGCCGCGCAGGTGGGCGGCGCGCGCGAGCCACGCCGCATCCGATTCGACGGCCACCTCGCCGACGACCGCGGACGGATGCTCGGCCCGGAACGACTGCACGAGAGCGGCGGGCAGCGGCGTCCACGAGCTGATCGTCAGCGGTGAGCGGGTGAGCGCCGCGGCCGCGATGAGCCGGATGAGGTGGCCGAGCGGTTCGCCCTCCGAAAGTCTCACCGTCACCGGAACCGGTCGGTACCGAAGCACGTTGCGTTCGATCTCGAGCCCGGACACGTCCCGTGCCGCACCGAACTCCTCCACCCACGCGCGCTCGTCGCTGAGAGCGCCGCGGCGCACGCGGTCGAACGCGGGAAAGTCGAGGCCCGCCTGGCCGCGCTTGAGCACGGTCGCGACGGCGCGCGCGACACCCTCGATGCGCAAGTCGTTGGTCGGCTCGGCCTCGACCGGTTCCCACCGGCCGAGGGTGAACAGGTAGTTGGGCCCCCCGGCCTTTGCGGTCGCGCCGACGGTGGAGCGCTTCCAGCCGCCGAACGGCTGCCGCTGCACGATCGCTCCGGTGATGCCGCGGTTGACGTAGACGTTGCCCGCTTCGACGCGATCCACGAAGCGTCTCACCTCGTCCGGGTCGAGGGAGTGAATGCCCGCCGTGAGTCCGTAGTCCACGGCGTTCTGCCACTCGAGGGCTTCGTCGAGGGAAGACGCGTGCATGAGCCCGAGCACCGGCCCGAAGTACTCGGTGCGGTGGAAGGGGCTTCCGGGCCGAACCCCGAGGCGGACGCCCGGCGACCACAGCCGCCCGGACTCGTCGAGCTGACGCGGACGCACGAGCCATTCCTCGCCGTCATCGAGCTGGGTGAGGCCCGCGCGGAGCTTGTCGCCGGGCGGCTCGATGAGCGGTCCCATCTGGGTCGCCGGGTCGTGCGGGTAGCCGACGCGCAAGGTGCCGACCGCGTCCACGAGCTGTCGGCGGAACCGCTCGCTGGTGCCCACCGATCCGACGAGGATCGCGAGCGACGCCGCCGAACACTTCTGGCCGGCGTGCCCGAAGGCGCTGCGCACGACGTCGGCGACCGCGAGATCCAGGTCGGCGCTCGGGGTGACGACGATCGCGTTCTTGCCGCTCGTCTCCGCGTGCAGGTCGAGGTCGGGCCGCCACGAACGGAACAGGGCGGCGGTCTCCCACCCGCCGGTGAGGATGACCCGGTCGACGCTCGGGTGGGTGACGAGCGCTCGGCCGAGCTCGTTCTCGGCGAGGTCGACGAACGCGAGCAGGTCGCGCGGGATGCCCGCCTCCCAGAGCGCCTCGACGAGTACAGCGGCACAGCGGCGCGCCTGCGGGGCGGGCTTCAGCACGACGGCCGACCCGGTCGCGAGCGCAGCGAGCACGGACCCGGCGGGGATGGCCACGGGGAAGTTCCACGGCGGCGTCACGACGGTCACGCGCGAGGGCACGAACCGGGCATCCTGCACCCGGTCGAGGTCGCGTGCGCGCTCCGCGTAGTAGTGGGCGAAGTCGACGGCCTCGCTCACCTCGACATCCGCCTCGGCGATCGTTTTTCCGGCTTCGCTCGCCATCACCTCGATGAGGCGACCGCGGAAGGCGGCGAGCACGTCGCCGGCGTCGTGCAGGGCGCGCGCACGTTCGGCGGACCCGCGGGCCAGCCACGCGGCGCCGGCCGCGCGGGCGGCGCCGACGCGCTCGTCGAGGGTCGCCGCGTCGGCGACGTACGACGACTGCACGGTGCCCGCGCCGAGGCGGGAGGCCGCGCTGCGTTCAAGCACGCGGCGGCCCCACTCCCGGTTGGCGGGAAGCGCCGGGTCGGTGTCTGGCTCGTTGCGGAAGCCGTGATCGGGCGCCACCTCGAGGGTCGCGGCGCGGTCCTGGGTACGCCGCGGGGTCAGGTCGAGACCCGCCATGAGCTCGAGCGACGCGCGGAACCTCCGCTCCTCCCGCTCGAACACGGTCTCGTCGGTCGCGATGTCGGAGATCGCCGACATGAAGTTCTCGCCTGCGGCGTTCTCTTCGAGGCGCCGGATCAGGTAGCTGATCGCCGCATCGAACTCGGTCGGCGCGACGACGGGCGTGTAGAGGAGCAGTCGGCCGACGTCGGCCCGCACGGCGCGCGCCTGCGCGGTGGCCATGCCGAGGAGCATCTCGTACTCGACGCGATCGGCGACGCCGCGTTCCTTCGCCAGGTGCCACGACCAGGCGAGGTCGAACAGGTTGTGGCCGGCGACCCCGATGCGCACCGCCTCGGTTCGCTCGGGGGTGAAGGCGCGATCGAGCACGCGCTTGTAGCTCGCGTCGGTCTGCGCCTTCGAGTCCCACGTGACGACCGGCCAGCCGTGCAGGGTCGCGTCGACGTGCTCCATGGGCAGGTTCGCGCCCTTGACGACGCGCACCTTGATTCCGGCGCCCCCGGCGGCGACCCGACGCTGGGTCCATTCGGTGAGCCGGTCGAGCGCACCCAGGGCGTCGGGCAGGTAGGCCTGAAGCACGATGCCCGCCTCGAGGTGCATCAGGCGCGGGCGGTCGAGGATGCGCTGGAACACCGCGATCGTCAGGTCGAGGTCGCGGTACTCCTCCATGTCGAGGTTGACGAACGCGGGCCGACGACCGCGGGTGGCTGCATCCGCAGCCTGTTCGTAGAGGGGCACGAGGCGCGCGACGACCCGGTCGACCGTCTCGTCGAATGCCCAGCTGGAGAGCTGCGCGGCCACGGCGGACACCTTGATCGACACGTAGTCGACGTCGTCGCGCGCGAGGAGGGCCTGCGTGCCGGCGAGCCGGCGGTCGGCCTCCTCGTCGCCGAGCACCGCCTCGCCAAGAAGGTTGAGGTTGAGGCGCGCGCCGTCCGCGCGCAGGCGGGTGAGGGCCCGGTCGAGGTTCTTCGGGGTCGCATCGATGACGAGATGGCCGACCATGCCGCGGAGCACTCGCCGGGCGATCGGCACGATCGGCCACGGCAGGAGCGGAGCGAACCCGCCGCCGACGAGGATCGCGGCCCGCAAGTACCAGGGCAGGAACGTGGGGGTGCGCCGGCTCAGCTTCTCGAGGTTGCGACCGGCGACGCGCAGGTCTTCGGGGCGTACGACGCGGTCGACGAAGCCGAGCGCGAACTCGAGGCCGAGGGGATCTTTGAGGAGTCCGGCGAGACGCTGCGCGCTCGCATCGGGGGTGACGTCCCGCGATTCGCGCAACCATCGGCGCACGGTCGCGACGGCCTCATCCGTCAACTCGGGATGCATGGTGGAAGCCTATTTTGCGCGCTTTGGCGTTTGCTGCCATCGCACGCAGTTTTCCTGCACAGTGCGCGGGCCCGGCGCACGTTTCCTGTTCTGTGCCGGGCCCGTGCGATGGTGCTACGCGGCGGCGGCGAGGGTTCCTTCGCGCACGGAGCGCATCGCCGAAGCCCAGGCCTGGAGCTGGTCGAGCATGGTCGCCAGCGGGGCCTCGTGATGAGGGATCGGCTTCAACGTCGTGAAGCCTTCGAAGTCGGTGTGCAGCGAGATGGCGACCTGCTGACGCACATCGGCCATCTGCAGTTCGCCGACGATGAGCCGCAAATGTTCGACGGCGCGCGCACCGGAGGCGTTGGCGCCGTAGCTGACGAAGCCGACGGCCTTGTTGTTCCATTCGCCGTAGAGGTAGTCGAGGGCGTTCTTGAGGGCGCCTGAGGTGGAGTGGTTGTACTCCGGGGTCACGATGACGAACCCGTCGTAGGAGGCGATGGCGGCCGACCACGCCTTGGTGTGCTCGTTGGCGTACTGCCCCATCGAGGGCGGGAGGGCCTCGTCGAGGTGGGGAAGAGCGAAGTCGGCGAGGTCGATGAGCTCGTAGTCGGCGTCACCGCGCTCGGTGGCCTGCTCGAGCACCCAGCGGGCGACCTGCTCGCCACGCCGTCCGGGCCGAGTGCTTCCGAGGATGATTCCGATTCGCAGGGGGGCCATGGGTGCCTTTCGTCCAGCGACGCGTACAGTTGACGCGTCATCTTTAATTGTTGACACGTCACCATAACCCGCACTAGATGACGTGTCAACCGGGCTCTACACTGGGGGGATGACGGCGGGACTCGATGCGCAGGAGCTCGAGACGTGGCGGCTCTTCCAGGTGATGAGGCGGCAGCTCGACCTCACCCTGGAGCGACGACTGCAGTCCGACGCCGGCATCTCCAGCGCGGACTTCGCCATCCTCGTCTCGCTCGAAGAGCACCCGGACAAGCGCATGCGCGCGGGTCGCATCGGCGATCTCATCGGCTGGGAGAAGAGCCGCGTCTCCCACCAGCTCTCCCGCATGGAGCAGCGCGGCCTCATCCGCCGCACCGAATGCGGAGACGACGCGCGCGGCGTCTGGATCGAACCGACCCCGGAGGGCCGGCGCGCCGTGCTCGCCGCGATGCGCGACCACACGGCCGCCATCCGGCAGTACTTCTTCGGCGTCGTCACCGACGAGGAGCGGCGCCTGCTCGCCGACCTGTCGCGGCGCGTGCTCGACACGATCGATCCCCCATTGTGCGACCCCGACGCCGAAGACTCAGCCCCGGCCGGCTCCGAGGCGGTTGCGCGTGGCTGACGCCCGCGACGTCGTCATCGTCGGGGGCGGCCACAACGGGCTCGCGGCCGCCGCCTACCTCGCGCTCGCGGGGCTGCGCGTCACCGTGCTCGAACGCCTCGACGCGGTCGGCGGCGCGGCCGTCTCCGCGGATGCCTTCGACGGGATCGACGCCCGTCTCTCCCGCTACTCGTACCTCGTCTCGCTGCTGCCGGACACGATCATCCGCGACCTGAAGCTCGACATCCGTCTCGCGCGTCGCCGGTACTCGAGCTACACCCCCGACCCGGACCGTCCCGGCCGCGGCCTGCTCGTCGACACCGCCAACCCCGCGGCGACGGATGCGGCACTCGGCTCCGACGCCGCCGCGTGGCACGAGCTCGGCGAGCAGACCGGGGCGCTCGCCCGCGCCCTGTTCCCCACCCTCACCGAGCCGCTCGTGACGCGAACGGAAGCGCGCAGAGCGGTCGGCGACGAAGGCGCGTGGGCCGACCTCATCGAGCAGCCCGTCGGGGCCGCGATCGAACGCCGCTTCCGCGGTGACCTCGTGCGGGGAGTCGTGCTCACCGACGCGCTCATCGGCACGTTCGCGCCCACCATCGATCCCACCCTCGCCGCGAACCGCTGCTTCCTGTACCACGTGATCGGCGGCGGCACCGGGCATTGGGATGTTCCGATCGGCGGCATGGGCACGGTCTCGGGCGAACTCGCCCGCGCCGCGCGGCTCGCCGGTGCCGAGCTCGTCACCGGCGCCGAGGTCACCGCGATCACCCCGGACGGCGAGGTGACCTACCTCCGCGGAGGCACGGAGCAGACGCTCGGCGCGCGCTGGGTGCTCTCCGGGGTCGCGCCCGCGGTGCTCGAGCGCCTCCTCGGCGAGCAGTCCCCCGCTCCGGCCCCCGAGGGAGCCCAGGTCAAGGTCAACCTGCTGCTGTCCCGACTGCCGCGACTGCGCGAGTCCGGGGTCGCCCCGGAGGCCGCGTTCGGCGGCACCTTCCACGTGAACGAGACGTGGAGTCAGCTCGCGCGAGCGTACGACGAAGCCGCAGCCGGCGCGGTTCCCGCCCCGTTGCCGTGCGAGATCTACTCGCACTCCCTCACCGATCCGAGCATCCTCTCGCCGGAACTCCGGGCGACGGGCGCGCAGACCATCACCGTCTTCGGCCTGCACGTGCCGCACCGGCTCGTGACCGAGGGCACTCTCGAAGCGCGTCGCGCCGAGCTCCAGGCGGCGGTGCTCGCCTCCCTCGACGCGGTGCTCGGCGAACCGATCGAACCGCTGCTATTGCGCGACGCCCATGGCCGTCCGACGATCGAGACGAAGACGACCCTCGACCTGGAGCGCGCGCTCGGGATGCCCGGCGGCAACATCTTCCACGGCCCGCTCGCGTGGCCGTTCGCCGAGGACGACGAGCCGCTGCGCACCCCCGCGCAACGCTGGGGCGTCGCGACCCGGCACGAGCGCATCCTGCTGTGCGGGTCAGGCGCGCGCCGGGGTGGTGCGGTGAGCGCGATCGGCGGACACAACGCCGCGATGGCGGTGCTCGAGTCGCTCTGATCGGGCGCCCGCCGCCCGCGCGCGGGGGCACTCCTCGGCGACGCCTGCTCCCGCTACAGTCGTGCGCATGACCACGCTTCTCACCCCCTCCGACGCCGGCTACGCCTCCGAGGTCGTCGGGTTCAACACCGCGTTCGCCCTGACGCCCGACGTTGCCGTGGCCGCCACGAGCGAGGCGGATGTCGTCGCCGCCGTGACGTACGCCGCCGAGCACGGGATGCCCGTGCGCGCCTACGCGACGGGCCACGGCACGCACGCTCCGCTCGAAGGCGGCATGTTCATCAACCTGAGCCGTCTGACTGCGGTGAGCGTGGATCCCGAGGCCCGGACCGCGGCGATCGGCGGCGGCGCGCGGTGGTCGGCGGTCGTGCCGCTCGCGGCCGAGCACGGGCTCGCGCCGGTCACCGGGTCATCCCCGGCGGTCGGCGTCGCCGGCTTCATCCAGGGCGGCGGGCTCGGACCGATCGCCCGCAGCCACGGCTTCTCGTCCGACTGGGTGATCGGCTACACCGTGGTGACCGCGGACGGCACCGTGCGCACGGTCGATGCCGACACCGACCCGGAACTGTTCTGGGCGATGCGCGGCGGCAAGGGCGGCTTCGGCGTCATCGTCGAGACGCGCGTGCGTCTCGCCGAGATGCCGAGCCTCTACGGCGGTGCTCTCGTGTTCGACGAACCGCACCTCGAGCAGGCGCTGCGCGGATGGGCGGCGTGGACTGTCGACGCGGACCCCCGCGTGACCACGAGCGTGGCGGTCATCAACTTCCCGCCGCTCGACGAAGTGCCCGAACCGTTGCGCGGTCGACGGGTGCTCATGCTGCGCTTCGCCTTCCCCGGAGACACGGCAACGGGTGAGCAGCTCGCGGCCCCGCTGCGCGCACTCGCACCCGTCTACCTCGACGGTGTGCACGAGATGGCACCGGCCGACATCGGCCTCATCCACAACGACCCGACCAACCCGGGACCGGGGTGGGGGCTCGGCGGGGCGATCACCCAGCTCGATGACGTCGCCATCGCCGCCCTGCTCCAGATCGCCGGCCCCGGCGCGACCGCTCCCTTCATCGCCGTCGAGGTGCGCCACATCGGCGCGGCGACGAAGCAGGATGTGCCGGGCGGGTCGGCGGTCGGTGGTCGCGACCTCGACTACGTCTTCCACCTCATCGGCGCACCCGACGCGTCGCTGTTCGCCGAGGTGCTGCCGCAGGCGGGTGCCGCGCTCACGACCGCGCTCGGCGCATGCCTGGCCCCGACGAGCACGCCGAACTGGGCCGGCCCCGACACGCTCGACTCGTGCTGGCCCGAGGCCACGCGAGCCCGGATCGTGGCGGCGCGCTCCTCCGTCGACCCGACGGGCATGTTCCCGCTCGCCTGACCCGCGTTTCGATCTGACGACTGATCAGGTGGGTTGGGAGACGACGCGCGCTTCCCAGGGGCGAAGCCGCGCGCGAGCCGGGTCGGCGTAGTTCGTCAACAGCACGGTGCCTCGCAGGTCGACATCGGCCGGCAGTTCCACGGATTGCGCGGACAGGTTGGCCGCGATCACGAGCCGTTCGGCGTCGCCGGTGCGCGTGAACGCGAACACCGCCGGGTGCTCGGGCGCGAGCATGCGGAACGTGCCGTCGACCACGACGGCATTGGTGTGCCGCAGGGCGATGAGCGCCCGGTAGTACTCGTACACGGACCCCGACCGGCCGCGCTGCGCACTCGCGTTGATTCGGTCGTGGTTGGGGTGCACCGCGATCCACGGTTCACCCGTCGTGAACCCGGCGTGCGCGTCGGAGGTCCAGTGCACGGGGGTGCGGGCGTTGTCCCGGCTCGCGCGACGAAGGGCATCCAGAACGCTCGCCGCCGCCAGCCCGTGCTCCTCGACGGCCTCGTGAAAGTAGTTGAGCGTCTCGATGTCACGGAACTGCTCGATCGAGTCGAAAGGCACGTTCGTCATCCCGAGCTCTTCGCCTTGATAGATGAACGGCGTGCCCCGTTGAAGGTGCAGGACCGTGGCGAGCGCGGTCGCCGACGCGTACCAGTGGTCGGGGTCGCCGAAGCGGCTGAGCACGCGGGGCTGGTCGTGGTTGCTCCAGTAGAGACTGTTCCAGCCGGTGTCGGCCAGTCCCTCCTGCCATCGTGCGAGCGAGGTCTTGAGCTCCACGACATCGAGCTCGCGCGGGGACCACTTTCCTTCGGCTCCGTGGTCGAGCGCCACGTGCTCGAACTGGAACACCATGTCGAGCTCGCCGCGAGCGGGGTCGGTGAACAGTCGTGCCTGCTCGATGGTGACTCCCGGCATCTCCCCGATCGTCAGGTAGGTGCTGTCCCGGCCCGCGAACACCTCGCGACGCATCTCCTGGAGGAACTCGTGGATGCGCGGCCCGCTCATGTAGTGCGGTGACCCGTCCCCCCAGCGCTGGCCGGGAGCGACCACGCCGTCGGGAAGGGCGGGGTCCTTGGAGATGAAGTTGATCACGTCCATCCGGAACCCGTCGATGCCCCGGTCGAGCCACCAGCGCATCATGGCGTAGATCGCCTCGCGCACCTCGGGGTTCTCCCAGTTGAGGTCCGGCTGCTTCCGTGAGAACAGGTGGAGGTAGTACTCGCCCGTCGGTTCGTGCCACTGCCACGCGGAGCCGGAGAAGAAGGATCCCCAGTTCGTCGGCTCGGCGCCCGGCTGGCCGCCCACAGCGCCGGCGCGCGCGGGGCGCCACCAGTACCAGTCCCGCTTGGGGCTGTCGGGACCGGCGGCGGACTCGACGAACCAGGGGTGCTCGTCAGAGGTGTGGTTGACGACGAGGTCCATCACGATGCGGATGCCCCGCTCGTGCAGGGCGGAGACGAGATCGTCGAGGTCGTCGAGAGTTCCGAAGGCGGGATCGACGGAGTAGTAGTCGCTGATGTCGTACCCGTTGTCGTCGTGCGGGGATGCGTAGACCGGGGAGAGCCACACGACGTCGACACCGAGATCCGAGAGGTAGTCGACCTGGCCCACGATTCCGCGGAGGTCGCCGACGCCGTCACCGTCGGAGTCGGCGAAGCTGCGCGGGTACACCTGGTACACCACGCTGTCGCGCCACCACGGGTCGTGCGATAGGCGCTCACTCATCGCGGCCGCCCTGATCGATGAGGATGAGCTGCCATGCGTGCAGCGCGGGCAGCTGGGCGACCGCGTGTGCGCCGTCCTCGATCACCTCGAGATCGATGAGGCGGCCTTCCGCATCCGGATCGGCGACGCGAATGCGCGGCAGCTCCCGCCCGAAGAGTCGGCTGACCCGAACGGTGCCCTGGCCGACCTCTCCGAAGGGTGCGCGCGGCGCGTCCCACACGCTGTCGGGTTGCCCGACGAGATTGATGGCATGCACGACGAGGCGGCCGCGGCTCGCGGTGATGCTCCGCCAGACCGTACCCGCGGCCGCCTCGGTGCTGACCACTGCGTCGCCGTAACGCACGTCGCAGTCGTCGTTGTAGCCGCCCGCATACGACGCCGTCACGTCGACGATGTCGGGGGCGAAGAGCAGTTCGTCATGGGCGACGAGGAAGTCGTACCAGCGTGCGAGCAGGTCGCGGGTCGACGCCTCGGCGACATGGTTGCGCACGTAGTACGGGTCGACGAGTACTCGGTCGGCTTCGCCCGCGAGCAGTTGCGTCGCCCCGCGCGAGGCCAGGGCGGCCATGGTCAGCGAGGTCGCCCGGTCGGCGGAGGCCGCATCGGTCAGGTCGTACGCGTGCTGGTACGCGGCGATCGCGATGGGCCGGCCGTCAGCGACAGCGCGCGTGCGCTCGACGAGCGCCGCGAGCGATCCGAGCGTCGTCATGGGCTCCCAGGGCTCGATGTAGAGGCCGTCCTGGGGGGCTCGTGCGGTTGCCGCGGTCGGGAAGTCGTTGACGTTGTTGAACACGAGCCTCGAGCCGGGGAGCGCTTCGCGCACTCCGCGCAGCATGGCGGGGAAAGCGTCGGTGAGGTCGACATCGACACCGTCGCCCCGCGTCGCGCGATGCGGAAGCCCGTACTGATCGAGGTGGAAGCCGTCGAACCCGAGGGCAGCGGTCGCATCGCGCAGGTCGTGGCGGAAGTGATCGAGCCAGCGCGGTGCCGACGGGTCAACGACGAAGAGGAAGTCGCCGAGCCCCCACGGGGTGCCATCGGTGCGGACCAAACCGAGGTCGCTCCACTCGTCCCACTGGTCGGGGGCGACCGCGTAGACGGCCGCGTAGCCGAGTGCGCTCGCGCCGGTCTCGTGGATCGCTGACGTCAGTCGGCGCACGGTGTCGAGGGAGACCGGGTTGCCGAGGGCGTCGTCGTAGCGCTCGCCCCCGCCGAGCAGGTCGGCGTGGCGGTAGGCCCAGTCATAGAACTGAACCGCGGTGAGGTGGAGCCGCCGCACGGTGTCGGCAAGGCCGGCCGGATCGCGGTCGGGCCGGAAGTCGGCGACGAAGCCGTACCGCAGACGCGTGCGCACGTCGGCCCGCACGTCCACCGCGGTGCGGGCGATCCGCGTCTGCCCGGAGCGCAACTCCACACCGTAGCCGCCTTCGGAGAGGCCATCCAGCACGACGAGCGTCGAGTCGGCGGTGACGCGTGCGATCTCGTCGCCGAGGTGGTCCACGACGAGCTCGCCGCTTCCCCCGCCGCGGATCTCGATGCCGATCGGCTCGCCGGGCGGAAACACGGCGCGCGTGGGCAGAAGTTCGATGGTCATGGTCATCCCTTGATTGCGCCGGACGTCAGCCCGGCAACGAAGTAGCGCTGGAACACGAGAAAGACGAGGATCACGGGAATCACCGCGATGGCGGAGGCCGCGAACACGACGCCCCACTGCACGGCGTTGTTGCCCTGCCCCGCGAAGAGCCGGATGGCGATGGGCAGGGTCTGGTTGGCCGGGGTGTTGGTGATCGTCAGCGCCCAGGCGAACTCATCCCAGCACGCGAGGAACGTGAAGATCGTCGCCGTCGCCAGGCCCGGGCCCGCGAGGGGAATGGAGAGGCGCCAGTAGCGGGTCCACGCGTTGGCGCCGTCGACCTGCATCGCCTGGTCCAGTTCCGCGGGCAGGGTCTCGAAGAAGCCGCGCAGCAGGAAGGTGTTGAGGGCGAGCGTGCCGGCGACGTAGAAGACGATGAGGCCCGCGAGCGTGTCGATCAGGCCGAGCTGCTTGGCGAGCACGAACTGGGGGATGATCAGCATGATCGCGGGGATCATGAGGCCCAGCAGCAGGATGCGGAACAGGGTCTCCTTGCCCCGGAACGCGTAGCGAGCGAAGCCGAACGCCATCATCGAGCTGATGAGCAGCGAGAGCGCCGTCGAGACGGTGGCCACCACGAGCGAGTTGAGGATGTAGCGCCCGATGTCTTGGGTCGCGAACACCTGCTCGTAGTTGCTCAGGGTCGGCGGGTCGGGAATGAACTGCGGCGGCATCGTCAGCACGTAGGTGTTCTGGGTGAACGACGTCGACAGCAGGTAGATGAACGGCACGATCATCACGAGCGCGCCGAGGCTGAGGAGCACGATGCGGACGGTGGCCGTCGACACGCCCGCGACGGTGCGGCGGCGGGCGCTCATGCCAGGGCCCCATCGCGGTCGCGGAACAGGCGCAACTGCACGATCGACAGCACGAACACCGCGAGGGTCAGCAGCACGGACACGGCCGAGCCGAACCCGAGGTCGAGGTTCTCGAACGCCTGGCGGTACATGAAAGTCAGCAGCACATCCGTGCGGCCGGCCGGACCGCCCCCGGTCATGAGGTAGACGGAGATGAACACGTTGAAGCCTCCGATCACGAGCATCACGGTGACGAAGCCGAGCGCCGCGCGGATCGCGGGCAGCGTGACGGCGCGAAAGCGCTGCCAGCGGCCGGCCCCGTCCATGGTCGCGGCCTCGAGGAGACTGTGGGGCACACCCTGCAAGGCGGCGAGGAAGATCATCATCGACCACCCCACGCCTTTCCAGATTCCGAGCGCGCAGATCGCGGCGAGCGCCGTCCAGCGGTCGGCGAGCCATGCGGTGCTTCCGTCGGTCACGTGGAGTGCGTCCCCGAGCAGGTAGTTGATGAATCCGTCGTCCGCGAAGAGGAAGCGGAACAGGAGGGAGACGACCACCCAGCTCGTGACGACGGGCAGGTAGTAGAGCACCCGGAAGAGTGGTTGCACGGGACTGCGGCGATGCAGCATGAGGGCGATGATGAGCCCGAGCACGATCTGCGGAATCACCGTGGCGACGATGTAGACGAGGGTGTTGGTCGAGGCGAGCCAGAACTGGGGGTCCCCGAAGGCGCGCGCATAGTTGTCGAGGCCGAGGAACTCGCTCGTCGCCGAGCCGACGATCTTCCAGTCGTAGAAGCTCATCCGCATGGCCTGAACCATCGGGTAGAGGATCGCGACGGCGAACACGACCATGCCCGGCGCGATGAAGAGGTACGGCGTGAGCGAACCGCGCGCCCGCGGGCGACGACGGCCCGGCCGCCGTGCGGCGGAGGACATCTCCTCCGCCGCACGGGTCGCCGGGGCGGTGCTCCCGGTGGTGATGGTCATGTCAGCCGTCGGCCAGCAGCGCGTCGATCTGCTCGGCCGCGCGGGTGAGGGCTTCCTCGACCGACACGGTTCCCTCGAACGCCGGCGTGAGCTCGGTGTTGAGGATCGTGTCGACTTCGGCCGCCTTGGTGATCGCGAGGCGAGCGCGCGCCGTTTCGAGCTGCGTGGTGAACACCTCGTAGTAGGGCACCAGTTCGACCTGCTTCGCACCGAGCGCCTGGATGACCGTGAGCTGTCCGGTGGGCACGAGCGCGAGCTGGAACTCCTCGGACTGGGTGAACCGGATGAACTCGAGCGCAGCCTCCTGGTTCTTCGAGGAGGCGGTGAGAACGATGTCCTCGCCGCCGACGACGCTCACCGAGCCGCCGGGACCCGCAGGCACCGGCGAGTAGACGGGCTCGAACTCCGGGAACTGGTCGGCCCAGATTCCGTTCATCCACGGTCCGTCGAGGATGGTGGCGTACTGACCGCCCGGAAGACCTTCGCTCGTCGAGGTGGCTCCGGAGTTGCCGGTGACACCCGACGAGATCTGGCCGGCCTGGTAGAGGTCGACGAGCATCTGGATCGTGGCGATGTTCTCGTCACTGTTGAGGTATCCGGTGGAGACGGTCAGGTCGGCATCGGTGATGTCTCCGCCGCCCGACCAGATCCACGGCATGATGTTCCACGCGCCGAGGCCACCGTCGGCGAACACCATGACGTCGCTGCCTTCGAGCGCGTCGGCCAACTCGACGAACTCGTCGAAGGTCGCGGGCGGCGCGTCCATGCCGGCCGCGTCGAGCGCTGCCTGGTTGGAGATGAGCACGCGTGTGTTCGTGTCGAGCGGCAGTCCGTAGTACTTGCCCTCGTAGAGGTTCGTGGAGAGCACGCCGGGGTAGGTCGCCGCGGCGAGCTCGTCGAAGTCCTCCATGACGTCGGACAGCGGGGTGAGCACGCCGAGGTCGGCGAAGCGCGGCACCCAGCCGAGGTCGGCACGCACGAGGTCGGGCAGGGCGTCGCCCGCCGCGCTCGTCGTGAGCTTCTGGAGCAGGTCGTCGTAGGGCACGTCAACGTACTCGACGGTGATCCCGGGGTGCTGCTCTTCGAAGAGCGGGATGAGGGTGTCGTTGAGCACCTCCTGCTGAGCGGAGTTACCTCCGTTCCCGTACGAGCCCCAGAACGTGAGCACGATGGGGTCGTCGGGGGTGCCCTCGGGGGCGGATGCGGCGCAGCCGGTGACGGCGACGACCACTGCGGTGGCGACGGCTGCGGCGAGGCCGAGCCGGGTGGAACGCTTCATTGCGGTCTCCTGATGGTGAGAGGGACTGTCCCGCCGTCCACGCGACTTCAGTGCGGCGCCGGTGGGGGCGGTGCGGAGCATCGGTTTATTTTTATGGCAGAACTAATATCGCTGTCAAGTGCGCGATTTGCCCGATGCACGAGTACATTTGATTTCATCGCAGAAGGATCGTCGCGACGGGAAGGAAGGAGAGCATGGTGCGAATCACGACGCCCCCGTGGGTTCCCGAAGCCGGCGCCTCCCGCTCCGTCGCGCTCGAGGTCCTCCTCCACGGGCCCATCTCGCGCACCGAGATCGCGCGCCGACTCGGCCTGTCCGCGGGTTCCCTCACGCGGTTGAGCACCCCCCTGCTCGAAGCGGGTCTACTCGTCGAAGCCGGCGAGCGCGGCGACGGGCGGGCCGGTCGCCCCTCCCGTCTGCTTGATGTCGTCCCCGCCTCGCGCCACTTCATCGGCATGAAGCTCATGGGCGACCAGGTGCTCGGCGCACTCACCGATTTGCGCGCCGACGTGATCACCTCCCGATCGGCGCGTTTCGACAATCAGGAGCCTGCCCACGTCGTCGCGGTGATCGCCGGCATCGCCGCCGACCTCGCGAGCCAAGTGCCTTCCGTGACGGCCCTCGGGATCGGCGTCGGCGGCCTGCTCGACGCGAGCGGTCGCGTCATCAGCGCGCCCTTCCTCGAGTGGGCGGACGTGCCCCTCGAAACCCTCGTCGAGTCGGCGACGGGCATCCCTACGGTCGTCTGCAACGACCTGGTCGCCTTCACCGCCTACGAGCACTGGTTCGGCGCGGGCCGCGACCTCGAACGGTTCGCCGTGCTGACGCTCGGAGCGGGAGTCGGCTACGGACTCGTCGCCAACGGCGCCGTCGTGACGAGCCCGGATGCCGGCATCGGCCTCGTCGGGCACTGGCCGCTCGATCCCTTCGGTCCGGTGTGCCCGGCCGGGCACCGCGGCTGCGCGCGCAGCATCCTCACCCAGTCCGCCATCGTCAGCGGGGTGTCCTCCGCTCTGGGGCGCACGGTCGACTACGACGAGGCCCTCGCGCTCGCCGACCACGGGGAGCCTGCCGCGCGCCGAATCGTCGACGACGCGGGACGCGGACTCGGGCGCCTCATCGCGGCCGTCGCCAACCTCACGATGCCTCAGATCGTCGTGCTCGGCGGAGAGGGGGTTCGCCTCGTCGAGGTGGCCAGGCTCGCGATCGACGAGGGCATCTCGTCGGATCGCGACCCACGTGCGCGGCTCGTGCCCATCGTCACCACCACCGGCGACAACACCGAGTGGTGTCGCGGCGCGGCGGCGATCGCCATCCAGACGCACGTGCTGGCGTCCTGACCCCGACCAGCCGCGTGCGCGCGGCCGAACGGGCCGGGCCGGGCCGGGCCGCGGCGGGGCGGTTGCCCCTGTGCGCCACCCGCGCCTCGGCATAAAGTCGAGGCATGTCGTTGCAGCCGAATGGACGGGTCGTGCGCGATCGGGGCGGACTCGAGGTCATCGTCGAGCGCCGACTGGCCGCCGCTTCCCCCGAGGTGTGGCGGTGGCTGACGACCCCGTCGCGCACCAAACGCTGGACCACCGCGACCGTCGTCGAACTCGACCCCGGCGCGCGAGCCGAAGCGGTGGGCGACGGATGGGGCGCCATCCTCTCGCTCGCCCCGCTCGACCACGGCTGCATCCTTTACGCGAAGGAGCGGGTTGACACGTCTCGCGATGCCGGGGCTGCGGGGCCCCGCTGGGAGCACACCCTCGACCGGCTCGTCGCGGCGATCACCGGTGACGAGCCGCCCGCGTCGCTCGATCGCTACCTGACCACGCAGCGGCCCTACTACGAACGGCTGGCCATGGACGGCGACCCCGTGCCGTGGCCGCCGAGCTGACCCTCACTCCCAGACGCTCGGCGCTTCCGCGCGCTTGGTCGGCAGTGCGACGTCGTCCGCCCAGCGCGCGACCCACGCGGGCGGCGCCGAGTGGGCGTCGTCGAGTTCGAGGATGCGGGTGAGCTCCTCGATGCCCACGACCCCTCCGGACGTGCGCAGGAAGCGTCCGCGCGTCATCGCCTGCGCGTAGATCTCCCCGTCGACGACGAAACGCTGCTCGACGTACACCGCACGCTCATCGATTCCGACAACGCGGGTCTCGATCTCGAACCGCTGCCACAGCGCCAGCGACTTGCGGAACGAGATCGTCTCGTTCGCCATCACGGGATAGATTCCCGCCGCGCGAATCCGGGCCCACGCACCCGTGCGCACGAGAAGGTCGATGCGCGCGAGATCCATGAGCGAGAAGTACACGCCGTTGTTGAGGTGCCCGATGATGTCGATGTCGGTGGGCAGCACGCGCATCCGCACGCGGCCGACGTCGGCGGGGCCGAGACGCGAGGCGCGTCGGCTGCGCATCAGGTGCAGAATCGTGCGGAAGATCAGGTGCACGCCGAGAGGCTAGCCAGGCACGAACCGCGGAGCGAACCGGTTGGAGGGTCACCACAACCCGCGCCGCCCGCTCAGCGCCCCCGATGGTCCTCGATCGTCATGCGCGGACCGAAGCGCGGCTTCTCGAATCCGGATGCCTCGATGAGGCGCACCACCCGGTGGCGGTGGCCGCGCCACGGTTCGAGCAGTTCGAGCATGCCGTCGTCGTCGACCGGAGCGCCGGCGAGCGCCCAGCCGACGAGGGCCGGCACGTGATAATCGCCGACGCTCGGCGAGTCCGGATCGCCGTGGGCGCGCTGCATGGTCTCGGCCGCGGTCCACACCCCGACGCCCGGAATGGAGCGCAACGCACGTTCGACGGCGGGTCCCCCGCGACCGAGGTCGAGCGTTCGCTCAAGGGATGCGGCGACCCGCGCGGCGCGCAGCGCGGCCGCCGACCGGTCGGGGCCCACGCCCGCACGATGCCACTCCCACGAGGGGATGCGCCGCCAGGTCTCCGCCGCGGGGAACACTCGCATGGGTGAAGGCGCAGGGCCGGGCGCCGGGTCCCCGTACCGACTGACGAGGGTGCGCCACGCGAGCCGCGATTGCACGCCCGTGACCTTCTGCTCGAGGATCGCGGGCACGAGCGCCTCGAACACGCGCGCGGACCGGGTCAGGCGCATGCCGGCGGTGCGCCGGTGCACCGACGAGAGAAACGGCGACCCGGAGACGTCGAATCCCGACACGTCATCGCCGGCGCCGAGCAGTTCAGGCACGCTCGCGATGGCCCACTCGGCGCCGTCGCCCCACGCGGTCGACTCGACTCCGGAGGCCGTCGCACGCAGGTGCAGCGTCGCGCCGCCCTGCGGCGTGCGCATCGTGTGCCATACCCCGTCCGCCTCGGCGCGGAACGTCGGATCCTGCGCGCCCCGCCGCAACGGACCGAGCGTGAGGCGCAGGCTCACCCGTTCCGCGGGCGCGTAGGTCGAGGTCAGCACGATTCGAGCGTACGCACGGGTGGCGACGGGTGACACGCGAACGGGGCGCCCGGCCTGCGGCCCGACGCCCCGTCGTGTCCAGGCGGATCAGCCGCAGGTGAGCGTCACGCCGTTCGGCAGTGTGTGCACGCCGGGCCCGTAGGTCGCGCACTGCGAGAACAGCGCCGCAGCTCCACCGATCAGGACGATCACCCAGATGATCGTGAGGGCCAGGAAGATGAAGCCGAGCACGATCGCGACCGTCGCGGGGGTGTTCTTCACGCCCGCGCGCTTCGACTGACCCCGCGCCACGAAGCCCAGGATGATGCCGACGATCGAGAAGAAGAACGTCACGACGAGCGCGACGATGCCGAGGGTCTTGCCGTCGGAGGCGGGCGGACCGGCGGGAGGCGGCGGAACGGGAGCGGCTGCGGGAGGCGGCGCGTCGGTCATGGGCTTCTCCTTCGTGAGAGTGTCCGGCCGCGTGATGAGACCGGCTCGCCCAGACTCTAGCGCTGCCGCCGCCCCGTGCACTACGGGGTATCGGCAACACGGCATGATGGAGTAATGAGCATCGGAATCCTCACGAGCGGTGGAGACTGCCCCGGGTTGAACGCGGTCATCCGCGCCGCCGTCCTCAAAGGCATTCAGATCTACGGCAAAGAGTTCGTCGGTTTCCGGGACGGCTGGCGCGGCGTCGTCGAAGGCGACATCGTTCCGCTCGAGCGCCGCGACATCCAGGGCATCGCGAAGCAGGGCGGCACGATCCTCGGTACGAGCCGCACGAACCCGTTCGAAGGCGACGGCGGAGCCGACCGGGTCAAAGAGAACATGGAGCGACTCGGCATCGAGGCGCTCATCGCGATCGGCGGCGAAGGCACCCTCGCCGCCGCCAAGCGCCTCACCGACGAGGGCATCAAGATCGTCGGGGTGCCGAAGACGGTCGACAACGACCTCTCCGCGACCGACTACACCTTCGGGTTCGACACCGCCGTTCAGATCGCGACGGATGCGATGGACCGCTTGCGCACGACGGGCGACTCGCACGGGCGCTGCATGGTCGCCGAGGTGATGGGGCGGCACGTCGGCTGGATCGCCCTGCACTCCGGCATGGCGTCGGGCGCCCACGCGATCCTCATCCCCGAACAGCAGACGAGCATGGATCAGATCGTCGAGTGGGTGATGTCGGCGCGCAACCGCGGTCGGGCGCCGCTCGTCGTCGTCGCCGAAGGCTTCAAGCTCGACACGATGGATGACCCGCACTCCGAGCGCGGCTTGGACGCGTTCGGTCGTCCCCGGCTCGGGGGCATCGGCGACATCCTCGCGCCCGAAATCGAAGCGCGCACCGGCATCGAGACGCGCGCGACCACGCTCGGCCACATCCAGCGCGGCGGCACCCCGACCGCCTACGACCGCGTGCTCGCCACCCGGTACGGCCTGGCGGCGATCGACTCGGTCGTGCACAACCGCTGGGGCCGCATGGTGTCGCTGAGCGGCACGACGATCACCCACGTCGCCTTCGAGGATGCGCTCGGCAAGCTCAACACGGTGCCGCAGTCGCGCTACGACGAGGCCGCGATCCTTTTCGGCTGAGCAGCCGGCCGCCACCACGACTGCCCACGACGCTCGCCGAGTGCCACACTGAGGGCATGAACACGCCCCTCCTGGTCGCCGCCACCGTCTTCGTCGGGCTCGCGATCCTGATCCACGCCTACATCTTCGTGATGGAGTCGCTCACCTGGTCCGCGCCCGCGACGTGGCGCCGATTCGGGGTGCGCAGCCAGGAGGATGCGGAGACGATCCGCCCGATGGCGTTCAACCAGGGCTTCTACAACCTGTTCCTCGCGATCGGTGCAACCATCGGACTCCTGCTCCTCTGGGCCGGGTCGACCGCGGCGGGGGCTGCGCTCGTCTTCCTCGGCGCGGGCAGCATGGTGGCCGCCGCCCTCGTGCTGCTCGTCTCGTCACCGCGACTGGCGCGGGCGGCCGCGCTTCAGGGCGCCGCACCGCTCGCCGGCGTCGTGCTGCTCGCGATCGCGCTGGCCGCGTAGCCCATCCGGCGCGCGACCTAGCCGGAGGTCTCCGACCGCCGCGCGGAAACATAGTCGGCAAGGGTGCTCACGAGTGAGTCCGCCGAGCGGTCCTCCGCGATGAGGTCCACGTGCAGGCCGGCCGCGCGCGCATCGAAGGCGGTGCGCGGCCCGATGCACGCGACGATCGTGCCGTCGGGAAGGGGGGCGAGCTGCTCGGCGATCTGCCGGGCCACCGAACCCGAACTGACCAGAATGGCCGCCATCCGGCCGGAGGCGACATCCTCGCGAACCTCGTCGGAGACCGGCACTCCGACCGTGCGGTACGCGGTCACGACCGTGGCGTCGAGCTGGTACTCCTCGATCGCGCGCTCCAGGTGGGGTTCGACGACCTCGGCCTGCGGAATGAGCACGCGCCCCGAGATCGACGGCCACTCGCGCAGCAGTCCCCGCGCCGAGTTGTCGACCTCCGGGACGAAGTCGACGCGGTAGCCGGCGAGCTGCAGGGCGGGCGCGGTCGTCTCGCCGACGGCGACGACGCGCGTCGAATCGGGGATGCGCACGCGGTGACCCATGAGCACGTCGACGGTGGTCGCGCTGGAGACGACGAGCCAGTCGTACTGCCCGTCCTCGAGCTGGTGGAACACGTTCGCCAGTTCGGCCGCGTTGTCGGCGCTCGCGAAGTTGATCATCGGGGCGATCACGGGTGTCGCGCCGAGCGCACGCAGCGCTGCCGCGACACCATCGCCCCACTTGCCGCCGCGGGGGACGAGGACGCGGAGGCCGTCGAGGGGCTTAGGCGTCATCCACCCATCCTGCCTCCGGCCGGACGGTTGCGCGAATCGACGGTGCGCGTCAGTCGTCGTCGGTGAGCACGGCCCACGCGATGATGCCCGCAACGACGACCGCGGCACCGACCGCGCCGACGATCCAGGGCAGCGGGTTCGACTCGTAGGAGGTCTTCACGCGCCCCGCGAGGTCGTTCACGCGCTTGGGCACGTTGAGCTTCTCCTCGATCGCGTCGAGGGTTTCCGCCAGTTCGGCGCGCGCCGCGGCGACGCGCTGGTCGAGAGATTCTGCACTCATGGGTCAGTCCTGCCTTCCGATGCCCTTGATCGCGCGGACATCCTGCTTGATGCTGTCGATGGATTCGGCGGGCCCCTGGGCGCCGCGCTTGAGCACGGCGACGCCGATGAGCACCACGATCGCCGCGAAGAGCACGAGCGCCCCGCCCACGATGAGGGCGGACGCCCACGCGGGCAGCACCTCGGCCAGTCCGAGGATCGCGGCGGTCACGAACGCGCCGAGTGCGAAGAACAGCACCGACGCACCGACCGCCAGCAGGGCGATGCCGGTGCCCGCCTGCGCGATGCGCTTGATCAGCTCCTGCTTGAGATGCTCGATCTCGCTCCGCACGAGATCCATGAGCAGCCCGGGCAGGTCACCGATCAGCGAGAACAGCGACCGCTTCGGCCGCGGGGGAACGGCGCTCATCGCTGGCTACGACGTCGTCTTGCTGCTGCGGGAGGTCGAAGACGTGGAGGAACCCGACTTCGAGGCACCGGACTTCGCACCGGAGGCCGGCTTCGACGTGGTCGGGGCCTTGCTGCCGGACACCTGCGCGACGACCTTCTTAGCGCCGTCAGCGAGGAACTCGGCGACCTCGGGGGCCTTGTCCTTGACGAACTCCTGTGCGTCGTCCACCCGCTGCTGCACGCGCGGGTCGTTCCACAGCTTCATGACGGCCGACTTCATCTGGTCGTACTTCTCGCGTCCGGCCCGAGTGCCGAGCACATAGCCCACCCCGAGTCCGACCACGAACAGGATCTTGCCTCTCATGGCGCCTCCTTCTCGTTCGTTCTGGTCGTTTCGCCGCGTCGCTCGTCGCGATACCGCTCATGTCCCACCATAGACCCGCACGGATCATGCCGCTCGGGGTATACAAAGAACGCTCAGGATGCTACGCGGCAGTCAACGACCGCGTGACGCGTGCCTCGAAGGCGCAGCGCGGGCATCGCCTCCGCGGGTCGGATCAGGCCTCCGGGCCCCGCTCAGTCGAACTCCGAGACGACGGCGTTCCGCTGGTAGGCGAAGATGACGCTCGTGCGAGTCGACGCGACGCTCGGCTGGCCGGAGATGTGATCGACGACCATGGCTCGCAACGCGGACGAGTCCTCGACCGCGACGTGCACGAGGAAGTCGTCCGCGCCGCCCACGAAGTAGGTCTGGATGACCTGAGGCAGACTGCGCACATTCTGCGCGAACGCCGTGATCGACTCCTGTCGTGAACCCGGTCGCAGCGTCACCCCGATGATGGCCTGCAGCCCGCGGCCCAGCACCGCCTGGTCGATGCTGGCGTGGTATCCGCAGATCACACCGCGCGCCTGAAGCCCCCGGACTCGGGCGTGCGCGGTCGATGGCGCGATCCCCGCGGCAGCAGCCAGTTCGGCGTTGGTCGTTCGCGCGTCCGCTTCGAGTCGACCGATGAGCACACGATCGACATCGTCGAGCTGGGACCGCAGATCCTCCATGGGAATGCCCTTCTTCCGCGACCACGAGCCACGATTCGGAGGCCACATCCGGCCCTGACCGAATGATCTTCGGTCGCGAGTGGATTGTGGCGACAAATCTGCATACTAAGCGACGAAACCAGCAAGGAGAACCCATGCGCATCGGCATCCCCACCGAGATCAAGAACAACGAGAACCGTGTCGGTGCGACGCCGGCGGGCGTCGACGCCCTCGTCGCCCGAGGTCACACGGTGCTCGTACAGTCCGGGGCGGGCAACGGCTCGCGCATCGACGACGACGCCTACCGGGCCGCGGGAGCCATCGTCGTGCCGGACGCGGACGGGGTCTGGGAAGGGTCCGACCTGCTCGTCAAGGTCAAGGAGCCCATCGAGGCGGAGTACCGCTACCTCCGACCCGACCTCACCCTGTTCGCCTACCTGCACCTGGCTGCGGATCGTCCGCTCACGGAGGCGCTCATCGCCGCCGGCACGACCGCCATCGCCTATGAGACTGTGCAACTGCCCGATCGGTCGCTGCCCCTGCTCTCCCCCATGAGCGAGGTCGCCGGGCGGCTCTCGATCGCCGTCGGCGCGCACGCGCTCCTTCGGGCGCACGGGGGGCGCGGCACCCTGCTCGGCGGAGTCGCGGGCACCCGTCGAGCGCGCGTTCTCGTGATCGGCGGCGGGGTTGCCGGCGAGCACGCCGCCGCGAATGCCATCGGGATGGGTGCGGAGGTGACCGTCGTCGACATCTCGCTGCCCCGACTGCGTGAGCTCGAGCACCGCTACGGCTCCGCGATCCAGACGCGAGTGTCGACCCGCCTCGACATCGCCGCCGAGCTCACCGATGCCGACCTCGTCATCGGCTCGGTGCTCGTGCCGGGGGCAGCGGCACCGACGCTTGTCACCGACGCCATGGTGGCGACGATGAAGCCCGGCGCCGTGCTCGTCGACATCGCGATCGATCAGGGCGGCTGCTTCGAAGGGTCGCGGCCGACCACGCACGACGACCCCGTGTTCCCCGTCCACGACACGATGTACTACTGCGTGGCCAACATGCCGGGCGCGGTGCCCGAGACCTCGACCCGCGCGCTCACCAACGCGACGCTGCCCTATGTGATCGCCCTCGCCGACAAGGGCTGGGAGCTCGCCACTGCCGACGATCCGGCCTTGGAGCGCGGCATCAATGTGCGCGACGGCGTGGTCCGCAACGCCGGCGTGGCAGAGGCGCTCGGGCTCGCGGCCGCGCGCTGAGATCTACGATGAGGGCGTGGAGCCCTGGGAGTTCAGCGAACCGATCCGCACCGAGCGCGTGACCTTGCGCCCGCTGGAGCCGGCCGACGCATCCGCGGTGCACGCGTGGATGGGCGACCCGGAGGTGGCGCGCTACCAGCTGTACGAACCGCGCAGCCTCGAGGTGGTCGAAGAGAAGGTCGCCGAATACGCGCAGGCACGGCGGCTCGCCGAGAAGGGCGACTACCTGCAGCCCGCGATCGTCGTGGACGACGAGGTGATCGGGGCGATGTACCTGACGATCGCGAGCCTCGACGATGCGACCGCGGAGATCGGCTGGGCGCTTCGAGCAGACCGGCAAGGCCGGGGCTACGCGACCGAAGCTGCCGAGGCGATGCTCGACCTCGCGTTCGACACCCTCGGAATGCACCGGGTCGTCGCCGAGCTCGACCCCCGCAACACGGCCTCGGTGGCGCTGTGTGAACGGCTCGGAATGCGCCACGAAGCGCACTTCGTCGAGAACCTGTGGTTCAAGGGCGAGTGGGCAGACACGGGCATCTACGCGATCCTCGACCGCGAGTGGCGGGCGCGCCGAGCGTGAGCTCCCCGAGGGAGTTCACGCTCTGACGCGCCCCGCTGGTGCAGCGCCGTCATCGCGTCAGCGTGCCGCGAGCTCCGCGAGCAGCTCATCGCCGGGGGCGACCTCGGTGACGATCGGGTCGATCTCGGCGCGATCCAGCAGCGCGTCGATGCGGCGACGACGCTGACGGTTCACGAGCGTGACGACGGTGCCCTGCTTGCCGGCGCGGCCCGTGCGACCGGAGCGGTGCAGGTAGGTCTTGTACTCCTCCGGAGCATCCGCCTGGATGACGAGCGCGACATCGTCGACGTGGATTCCTCGCGCTGCCACATCCGTGGCCACGAGCACGTCGACGCGACCGCTCGTGAGGCGCTGCAGGCTGCGGTTGCGACGCGCCTGCGTGAGGTCGCCGTGCAGGCTCGTCGCCGGGATGCCCACGTCTTCGAGGTGCTCGGTGAGCTCCTCCGCGAACGCGCGGGTGCGCGTGAAGACGATGCTGCGTCCGCCGCCCGAGACGAGCTCCTCGACGATCCGGCGCTTGTCGCGCTGATCGATGAGCAGCAGGCGGTGCTCGATCGACGACGAGGACTGGTCTTCGCCCTCGACCTCGTGAACGCTCGGCTCGACGAGGAACTCGTCCACGAGCGCCGCAACGCCGGTGTCGAGCGTCGCCGAGAACAGGAGCTTCTGGCCGCCGTCGCGGGTCAGTCGCAGGATGCGCTGCACCGGCTCGAGGAACCCGAGGTCGCACATGTGGTCGGCCTCGTCGAGCACCGTGACGGTGACCTGGCTGAGGTCGAGACGACCCTGGTCGACGAGGTCTTCGATGCGGCCGGGCGTACCGATCACGATGTCGACGCCGCGCTGCAGGCCAGTCACCTGCGAGTGCTGGGGAACGCCACCGACGATCGTCACCGTGAACAGGCCGACGCTGCGCGCGATGGGCTGCACGGTGCGGTCGATCTGCTGAGCCAGCTCGCGCGTCGGCGCGAGGATGAGCGCACGCGGGGAACGGCCCATCGCGCGACGCCCCTTGCCGCCGGTCTCCTCGGTGGCACGCGCGGCGCCACGGTCGCGCAGCAGACGCTCCACCAGGGGTGCACCGAACGCGATGGTCTTGCCCGAGCCGGTGCGTCCGCGACCGAGAACGTCGCGACCCGCGAGCACCTGCGGAATGGTCGCCGCCTGAATGGGGAACGGGGCGTCAGCGCCAAGCGCGGCGAGCTGCCGCACGATGTTGTCGCCGAGGCCGAGATCACCGAACGTGGTGCCTTCGACGTCTTCGGCGCGCACCGCGGCGGCCTCGAGACGCTCGAGCACGACGTCTTCGCGCGGCTCGAACGCCTGCGCGCGCGCCGTCGGGTAGTAGGCGCTGTCGCTGCGGCCGGTCCGGTCGGTGCGGTCATACCGCGGAGCGCGGTCGTCACGTGGTGCACGGTCCTCACGCGGCGCGCGGTCGTAGCGCGGCGCGCGCTCTGCACGGTCGTAGCGCGGCGCGCGGTCGGTGCCCGTGCGCTCCGGACGGTCGGCACGCGCGGCGCGCTCGTCACGGTCGAATCGGGGCGCACGGTCGTAGCGGGGCGCGCGGTCGTCACGCGATCCGCCTTCGGCGCGGGGGGCACGATCGTCGCGGTCGAATCGGGGCGCACGGTCGTAGCGGGGCGCGCGGTCGTCCCGCGAACCGTCGACTCGCGGGGCACGATCGACCCGACCGCCGCGGTCGGCGCCGCGGTCGTACCGGGGGGCGCGGTCGTCGCGAGCCGGGCGGGAGCCGCGGTCGTCGCGACCGGCGCGCTCGTCACGGCTGCCGCGCTCGTCGCGCACGGGGCGGTCGTCGCGCGCAGGACGTGAGCCCCGGTCGTCGCGACGGAAGCCGTCGGCGGGTCGACCGGTGCGGGCGGGACGTTCCCGCGGCGACCAGTCGGGGCGACCCGACTCGCGCGCCTCGCGCGGCGCATCCCCAGCCCGGTCGCGGTAGCTCGACCGCTCGCGGTAGTCGCCCTCGCGACGGATCCGCTCGGAGCCCTCGCGACGGGCGCGGTCCTCGGCGGTCCAGCGCGGGCGCGCCTTACCCGAACCGGTCTCGGCGTCGGGGCGGTGACCGCGGTGCTTGGGGCTGCGCGATCCCGGCTTGCGGGAGTCGGCGGCGGCGTTGTGGCCCGCGTGGCCCGATCGGGCGTGGGCAGGCTTGCTGTTCGAAGGCATGGTGATTCTTTCCGGGTTTCGCATGGCCGCGCGCATCGCGCAGCAGATCCCGGGCAGACATTGACCGAGGCCGTCACATACAGATGGATTTCGACGCCCGACGGGCGGCGAGGCGGCCTGGGTGGACGCATACAGGTGGCGCAGAGCGCCGCGTCCGGAAGCCGACTGACTAACGTTACACGATCGGTCAGGCTGGCGCACTAGGGTTTCGGATCATGCGCGCAGTGTCCCGACCTCTGCTCGCGCTCGCCTGCCTGCTTCTGCTGGCGGCATGCTCGCCGACCAGCACCGAATCGGAACGCATCGAACCCACGGTCGAGCCGGTCTATCCGCAGCTGCAGACCTACCCGCAGATCCCCGTGCTCGAGGATCTCGTCTACGGCACCGCCGACGACGGCACCCCGCTGCTGCTGGACGCGTGCTTCCCCAAGGATGCCGACCGCACCGACCCCGCGTCGGACCCGCGCGCGGCGATCGTCGTCATCCACGGCGGCAGCTGGATGCGCGGCGACAAGGCCAACCTCAACTGGCGCAGCATCTGCCAGTGGTTCGCAACCGAAGGTTACGTCGCGGTGTCGGTCAACTACCGTCTTGCTCCCGCAGCCACCTTCCCGGCCCAGCTCGACGACGTCACGCGCGCCGTCGAGTGGCTGCGGGAACCCGCCCAGGTGCGCCGGCTCGGCATCGACCCGGACCGCATCGCCGCGTTCGGCGGCTCCGCCGGAGGCAACCTCGCCGCCCTCCTCGGCACCGCCGGTGTCGGCGACTGGACGAGCGGCGCCCGCATCCGCGCCGTCGTGGAGTTGAGCGGTCCCGCCGACCTGCGCGACGCGATCCCCGCGACCGACACCACCGGGGACCCGTTCGAACTCGTGCAGCTGACCTACCTGGGATGCCCCACGCTCGACGAATGCCCGTGGTCGGCCGATGCGTCGCCGGTGACTCTCGTCGACTCGAGCGACCCGCCGTTCTTCATCGCGCACTCCACGGAGGAGTTCATTCCCGTGCTCCAGTCCAACGCGCTCGCTTCCGCGCTCCGCGGTGTGGGGGTGCCTGTCACCTACGTGACCGTCGAGGGCTCATTGCACTCGATCGCGATGATGGATGATGCGATGCGCGAGCGCATCCTCGTGTTCCTCCGCAACACTCTCTGAGACGGAACCTCAGCGTTCGAAGCGCGTGACCCCGTCGAACTCGACGGCCCCGCGGATGCGCTCGCGCATGTCGTCGTCCATCGGCGGCAGCTCATCGAGTGAGAACCAGCCCGCTTCGGTGTTCTCCCCGTCCGCCGGGTGCGGATCCCCCGACACGTAGTCGCACCGGAAGACCAGGTCCACGTACTGGGACCGGTCGCCGTTGGCATAGGTGATCGGCGGAATCACGTGCACCCACGTGAGCGCCGTCGCGCGCGCGACAATCGCCGCCTCCTCGAGGGTTTCCCGTTCCGCGCTCGTCGCCGGCTCCTCGCCGGGGTCCACGATGCCGGTCACGGGGGTCCAGGCGCCGGTGTCAGCTCGGCGCACGAGCAGTACCTCGTCGCCGCGCAGCACGACCGCGCTCACCCCCATCAGCCAGAGCGGATCGTGCCCGATCTTGGCGCGCAGGGCGAGCACGAAGTCGGGGGTGGGCACCCCACGAGCCTAGCCAGCAGTCACGATTCCGCCAGTTCGGGGGCTCAGCGGGTGACGGAAGCCCCCGAACCGGCGAAGTCGCGGATCAGGCCGTCGCCGCGGTGGCGGCCTTGGCCGCCCGCCGCGTCTCGCGCCGCTCCTTGGCGCCTTCGACCAGGTAGTAGAGCACCGGCAGCACCACGAGGGTCAGCAACGTCGACGAGATGAGACCACCGATCACGATGATGCCGAGCGGCTGCGAGATGAACCCGCCCTGGCCGGTCAGCCCCATCGCGAGAGGAAGGAGCGCGAAAATCGTCGCCGCCGCCGTCATGAGGATGGGCCGCAGGCGTCGCGAGGAGCCGTGGATGACGGCCTCCTTCACGTCCATGCCTCGCACTCGGTACTGGTTGACGAGGTCGACGAGCACGATCGCGTTCGTCACCACGATTCCGATGAGCATGAGCACCCCGATGATCGACGGCACGCCGAGCGGGATACCGGACGCCAGCTGCAGCAGGATCGCGCCGGTCGCCGCGAACGGCACGGACACGAGCAGCAGCAGCGGCTGACGCAGGCTCTTGAAGGTGGCGACCATGACGACGTAGACGATGAGGATCGCCGCGAGCAGTGCGAGACCGAGCTGGCTGAACGCCTCCTGCTGGTCGGCGCTCACGCCGCCCACCGACGCAGCGGCACCGGCAGGCAGGTCAACCTCGGCGAGAGCCGCCGACACCTGTGCGGATGCACTTCCCACGTCTTCGGTATTCGGCGTCACGGCGACGGTCGCGCTGCGCTGACCCTTGATCGTCGTGATGCTCGACGGTCCGTTGGTGACCTCGACGCTCGCGACGTCCTGCAGAGCGACCGGTCCGAGGGCGGAGGGGATGGTGAACTCGCGCAGCTCCTCGACGGTGACGGGAGCCGACTCGTTGAGGATGTAGATCGACAGCGTCTTCTCGTCGATGACGACCTGACCGACCGCGCTCGGGTTCATCGCGGCGGCGATGATGCCGCCGACCTGGATCTCGCTGAGGCCGCGTTCGGCCGCCTTGTCGCGGTCGACGGCGACCTCGATGAACGGCTGCTCGGCGGAGAGGTTGCTCACCGCCTGGGCGACGACATCGAGCTTCGCCATCTCCGTCTGCACCAGGTCGGCCGCTTCACGCAGTTCGGACTGGGTGGTCGCGGTGATGTCCACGTCGATCGTCGACGAGGCGAACCCGCCCTGCGCGGCGGCGATCGTGAGGTCGCCCGCGTCGTCGCCGAAGCCGTCGAGCACCTCGCGCACATCCGCCTGGAGGTCGGTCTGGTTGACGTCCGGGTCGGTGGTGATCGAGAAGGTCGCCGCGCTGGATCCGGAGAAGGCGGCACGCAGCGAGCTTCCGCCGGTGCCGATCGACGTCTGCACGGTTTCGACACCGGGCACGTCGCGCAGCGCATCCTCCACCTCGAGCGCCGCGTCATCCTGCGCCTCGATGCTCGTGCCGAGCGGCAGCTGCTGCCGCACCGTGAGGGTGTTCTGTCCGCTGTCCCCGATGAAGTTGGTCGGCAGGAACTGCGCGGCGAACGCCGTGCCGCCGAGCAGCATGACGGAGAGCACGATGACGAGCGCGCCCTTCCAGGGCCGCGACAGCGTCCAGCGGATGATCGGCAGGTACGCCTTCTGCAGCCGGCTGGGCTGCTCGAGCTCGTCGACGGCCGTGTCGACGACGGGCTGATGCTTGTGGGCCTTGTTGCCGAGGAACCAGTACGCGAGCACCGGCACGATCGTCAGCGACACGAAGAGGGAGGCCGCGAGCGCGATCGTCACCGTCAAGGCGAACGGCCGGAACAACTCACCGGTGATGTCACTGACAAGGGCGAGCGGAAGGAAGACGGCGACCGTCGTGATCGTCGATGCGGTGACGGCACCGGCGACCTCGCGCACGGCATCCAGGATCGCTCTCGTCTTCTCCTTGCCGAGAGCCAGGTGACGCTTGATGTTCTCGATGACGACGATGGAGTCGTCAACCACACGACCGATCGAGATCGTGATTGCGCCGAGGGTGAGGATGTTGAGCGTGTAGTCCGACGCCCACATGCCGATGAAGGTGATGAGCACCGACAGCGGGATCGAGATCGCCGTCACGAGGGTCGAGCGAACGGACAACAGGAAGATGAGGATGACGATCACGGCGAACGCAAGGCCGAGCAGGCCCTCGATGGCGAGGGACTCGATCGACTTCTCGATGAACGGCGCCTGATCGAACACGACCGTGAACTCGGTGTTCTCGCCGATCGAGTCCGCGAGCTCCGGCAGGGCGGCGACGACCGCGCGGGAGACGGACACGAGGTTGCCGGCCGCGGTCTTGGAGATCGAGATGGTGACCGCGGGCTCGCCGTTGACACGCGAGACGCCCGTCACCGGGTCGTCGACGATGGCCACCTCGGCGACATCGCCGATCGTCACGACGCCGCCCGTGTTGCCGCCGAGCAGGGGCAGGGAGGCGACGTCGTCGATCGATTCGAGCCGGATGCCCGCCTGCACGGTCAGCGTCGTGCCGTCTTCGGTGATCTGACCGGCGGGCAGCAGCACGCCATTGGCGTCGAGCGCATCCGTGATGGCGAGGTTGTTGAGTCCCCGCGCGAACAACTCCGCGGGGTCGGGGGTGATGGTCACGCGCTGCGTGGTCGCGCCGAGCAGGGAGGCGTCGCTGACCCCGTCGATCTGCTTGAGGTCGACGATCGTGGAGTTGGTCAGCCGCGCCGCGAGCTCGACCGGGTCGAGGTCACTCGTGACCGCCAGTTGCATGATCGGCAGGTCGGAGAAGCTGAAGGTGAGCACCTGGGTGTCCACCGAATCGGGGAGCCGGTTCTCGATGCGATTGATCGCGGACTGGATCTTCTGCTCGGCCGTGGCGATGTTGGTGCCGTAGGCGAACGACGCGGTGATCGTCGAGAAGTTGGCGTTCGACGTCGCCGTCGTCGATTCCAGGCCGGCGACGTTCTGGATGGCCGACTCGATGGGTGCCGAGACGTCGTTGTCGACGACCGCGGGGCTCGCGCCGGGATAGGTGGACACGACGAACACCTGAGGCAGCGAGAGCGAAGGGATGAGCTCCTGCTTGAGGGTGGTCAGGGCGATTCCGCCGAAGAGCGCCACCACGATCGTGACCAGGGCGATGAGCGCGCGATTGCGCAGGCTGAAGACCGACAAAAGGTGCACACGAGATTATCGCCCCGATGAGCGCCCTCCCGCGTACTCCGCCGGGAGTATCCGTGCCTCGGTCGGCGGCTACACCACGGAGGCGAGGTCATCGGCGGGCACCGGAACGGGGTACCGCATGACCGTCGCCCACGCGCGCTCGAGGGAGTCGACCGCGCGGATGGTGTCGTCGGCGGGGTAGGAGAACGGGATGCGCATGAAGCGCTCGAACGCCCCGTCGATGCCGAACCGCGGACCGGCGGCGACGATGAGTCCCTCGTTGCGCGCCGCGATGGCCAGTTGCGAGCTCACCGGCTCGCCGAGGTTCACCCACGCGGTCAGGCCGCCGGGGGTCTGCGGCACCGTCCAGCTCGGGAAGCGTTCCCGCAGCATGCCGACGAGCCGGTCGCGGCCCGCACGGAGGAACACGCGGCGCTGCTCGAGGATCGAGTCGTACTCGCGCAGCAGGTGCGTGACGATGAGCTGCTCGAGCAGCGGGGTGCCGAGGTCGCCTGCGTTGCGGGCACGCACGAGGCGCTGAATGACGGAACGCTCCGCGCGAATCCAGCCGAGACGCAGTCCACCCCACACGGTCTTGCCGACCGAGCCGACCACGATCGCCGGGCCGTGCACCGCCATGGGCGGCTGCGTCGGTTGCCCGTCGAAACCGAGTTCGGCCATCGTCTCGTCGGCGATGATCGTCGTGCCCTGCCGGGCTGCGAGGGTCATCAGCCAGGCGCGCTGCTCCTCCGGCATGGTGCGGCCGGTCGGGTTGTGGTTGTCGGGCATGAGGTAGCCGAGCGCGGGGCTCGAACGCTGCAGAGCCTGCTCGATCGCGAGCGCGTCCCAGCCTTCCTCGTTGGTGACGCTCACCGGCAGTACACGCGCGCCCGCCATCCGCAAGGCGTCGAGAGCGTGCGGGTAGGTCGGATGCTCGACGAGGGCGCGGTCGCCCCGACCGAGCAGGGTGCGGGCGATGAGGGCGATCGCGTGCTGGGCGCCGATCGTGACGATGATCTGGTCGGGCGAGGTCGGCAGCCCTCGGGCGGTGAAGCGGTCGGCGAGCGCCTCGCGCAGCACGGGGATGCCGTACGGGTCGAACCCGGACTCGCCGAGGTAGCCGGGCAGCATCGCCGCGGCCGCGTGAGCGGCATCCGCCACCTGCGGCATGGCGGGCAGCGCCGCCTTGCTGAAGTCGAGCAGGCCGCTCTGGCCGCCGTCGATGCTCACGGGCGCCCGCAGGGGCAGTTGGGCGACCGACCCGGAACCGCGCACGCTCGACAGGTGACCGGTGGCACGCAGTTCCGCGTAGGCGGCGGTGACGGTGGTGCGGCTGACCTGCAGCTGGGCGGCGAGCTCCCGTTCGGCGGGCAGCCGCGTGCCCGACGCGACCCGCCCGTCGAGGATGAGCAGTCGGATGCGGTCGGCAAGCGCCGCGTAGGCGACGCCACCGTCCCGCCAGCCGACGAGAAGCAAGGCCAATGCGCGCGCGGACAGAGTGCTCACGGGTCCAGGTTACGCATATTGGCCTCTTGTCTCCAGTCCAATACGCCAATTGGATATCAGGGTGACCAGTCCACGCGCCCGAGTGGCACGCCGAGTAGCGCAACTGCTCGGCGGCCTCTTCCTCTACGGGTTCGGCCTCGCCCTCATGGTGCAGGCCGGCATCGGCGTCGCGCCGTGGGACGTGCTCTCGCAAGGCGTTTCGCGCCAGACCGGCCTGCCGTTCGGTCTCGTCACCAACCTCATCGGCCTGCTCGTGCTCGCGCTGTGGATCCCCATCCGCCAGCGGCCCGGCATCGGCACAGTGCTCAACGTGCTGCTCGTCGGACCGAGCGCGCAAATGGGGCTGTGGCTCATCCCGCCGCAGACGGATCTGCTCAGCCGCATCGTCCTGTTCGCCGGCGGGCTCGCGATGGTCGCAGTCGCCACCGGCCTCTACATCGGCGCCGGGTTCGGCCCCGGCCCGCGCGACGGCCTCATGACCGGCATTCACCGTCGGTGGGGCTGGAAGATCTGGGTCGTGCGCACCGTGATCGAAGTCACCGTGCTGGCGATCGGCTGGGCGCTCGGCGGCAATGTCGGCATCGGCACGCTCGCGTTCGCCCTGCTCATCGGACCGATGGTGGGCGTCACGCTCCCGCTCCTTGCCGTGCGCCCGCCATCGCCGGCCCCCGATGCCGCCGCGCTCGCGGGGGATGCCCTGCGGGACCCGGTGCTCGAGATCGACCCCGCGATCGACGAGGCGGAGGAGCCGGTGCTCGACTCCGAGGCGGCGGACGCCGACCACCCCGATACGCCCGACACGAAGGGAGCACCCGCATGATCCCGACACTGATCGCCCTCGCCGCCCTGAGCGCGTGGGGCATGATCGCGACGGTCGAGCTTGTCGCGCGCGACGGCTACGGTCGCATTCCGACCCGCCCCTTCTCCTCGTAGACCCCGCCCCGCCACCGGGGACCCAGGCGCGCCTGAGTCCCCGGTGTAGGACGGCAGTCCCTGAGACGGCGTCACGCGCCCTGAGATGGCGTCGCGCGCCTACATCGTCTCCGCGTAGACCCGCAGAGCGTCGCGCACGAAGCGCGCGCCCTCGGTGCCGCCGTAGTTCGCCGCGAACCGGTCGTCCGCGACGTACATGTCGGCCAGCCCCAGCAGGTACGCCTTCTCGGGGCGTCCGGTGCCGCCGCCGGGCGTGCCGGGGATCGACCCGAGCCACGCCGCGTGGCGGGCAGCGAGCGCTTGCGCCTCGTCGCCGTCCGCCGGGATGCCGCGCTCGGCCGCATCCGCCCAGTCGGCGCTGAGCTGCGCCACCTGGCGCTGCCACGTCGCCTGCTCCTGCGGCGTCATCGACCGCCACCAGCGGTCGCCGTCGGCGTAGGCCTTCGCGCCCCAGCGCTCGGTCACTTCGTCCCGGTACTGCGTGTGGTCGAAACCGTCGAACATGTCCTGTGCCATGAGTTGTTCACCTCCTTCCATCGCTTCGATGGTCTTCTCGACGCTGGCGATCTGCCGGTCGATGCGGTCCCTCTCGTGGGTGAGCCACTCGAGGTGGGCGCGGAGCGCCTGGCTGTCGTTCCGCTCACCGTCGAGCACCTCCGCGATTGCGGGGATGCCGAGGCCCAGTTCACGCAGCATGAGGATGCGTTGCAGCCGCACGAGCGCGAACTGGTCGTAGTAGCGGTATCCGTTCGATCCGATCCGGCTCGGCGCCAGCAGCCCGACGTCGTCGTAGTGACGCAGCGTGCGGGAGGTGGTGCCGGCGAGTCGCGAGATCTCCTGAATGGACCAGTCCATGGCTTCTCCTTCCGTCATCCGACGCTAAACGTTGACGCCGCGTCAATGTCAACCGGATTGCCCGAATGCAGGAGTGCCCGAATGCAGGAGTGCCCTGCCCAAATGCAGGAGAGGGATGCGCCCCCGGCTCGGAGAGTCGCGGAAGTCCGGCCATCCGACCCGGCGCACTCCTTCATTTGGGCAGCCGGATCCTGCATCTGGGCAGTCGGACATCGCGATATAGCTTGACTTGAGGGCAGACGCGATATAACGTGACGTCCGAAGACGCGATATAGCGCGAGAAGGGACGGGCGACATGGCCCAGGAGAAGTGGCTCGTCACCGGGCCGAAGGTCATCGACATCGAGAACATCACCAAGCTCAAGGTCGGCCTCATCGCCGGCCAGGTGGATGTGATCGGCCACGACGAACCGGGCGCGCGCGTCGAAGTGCACTCGGTCAGCGGGCGCGACCTCAAGATCACCCTCGACGGCGACACCCTCGAGATCGACCACCCGCAACTGCGCTGGGACAACTTCATCGAAGTGTTCTCGGCCTGGCGCGGCGGCAACGCGCGCGCCGACATCAGCATCCGCGTGCCTCGCGACACCGCCCTCAAGTTCGGCGTGGTGTCGGCCAGCGGACTCGTCTCCGGTTTGACCGCCGAGGCGTCGGTGTCGACCGTCTCGGGTGACCTCGTGCTCGACGGTCTGTACGGCGACCTTCAGCTCAACGCCGTGAACGGCGAGGTGTCGGTGCGCAACCACTACGGCAAGATCACCGCACACACCGTCTCGGGCGACGTCACCGCGTCGGGGGAGATCCTCTCGTTCGACGCCGACACCGTCTCGGGCAACGTGTTCCTCGACATGACCGGCATCCCCGACGAGGTGAAGGTCAACACGATCAGCGGCAACGTCACCACGCGCGTCGAAAGCACCGTGCCGGTCAAGTACACGATCAACACGGTGAGCGGGCGCATCCAGCTCGACGACAGTGAGATCCGCGTGATCGGCGGTTACTCGGGTCGCATCGGCGACCTCAGCGAGCGCTGGCTCGACCTCAAGGCCAACACCGTGTCGGGCGACATCGCCCTGCTGCGGACGGTGACGGTGTGACACCGCCCGTCTTCGCCCACGGACACCTGCGTCTGTACCTGCTGAGCCTGCTAGGCGGGTCCGACACCGGCATGCACGGTTACGAACTCATCCAGGCGCTCAGCGACCGTTTCGGCGGAACCTACGTACCGAGCGCCGGCACCATCTACCCGCGGCTGGCCAAGCTCGAAGACGAGGGACTCGTCACCAAAGTCGCGGACGGCCGCAAGACCGTCTACGCGATCACCGATGCGGGGCGCGCCGAACTCGCGGCCCGCGCCTCGGAGCTCGACGGCATCGAGGAGGACGTCACCGACTCGGTGCGCCGCCTCGCCGACGAGGTGCGCAACTCGGTGAACGAGGCGATGAAGTCGCTCCGCGCCGAACTCGCCGCCGCCGCGCGGGAGGCGCGCGCGGACTCGCGCGACGATGCCCGGTCGGCCAAGGCGGAGCAGACGAGCGAACACGTGCAGTCGCGCATCCAGTTGCAGCAGGCGGAAGCGCTGCTCGCGGCGTTCCGGTCGAGCGTGCGCGCAGACCTGCGGATGCGCGCCGCGCGCGGCGACCTCGGGGCCGATCGCGTCGACGTGCTGCGCCGCGGCCTCGACGACCTGCGGGAGCGCGTACTCGGCGCCTGAGTGTGCAGCGGGGTGGTCTCGATACGCCCCCGAGTCAGTCGGCCTCACTCCGTCGGTCGAGTAGCCGCGTCAGCGGCGTATCGAGACCACCACCCCGAGTCAGTCGGCCCCACTCCGTCGGTCGAGTAGCCGCGTCAGCGGCGTATCGAGACCACCACGCCTCAGTCGCCCCCACACCCGTCGGTCGAGTAGCCGCGTCAGCGGCGTATCGAGACCACCACCCCGAGTCAGTCGGCGAACGCGACCGGAATGTACACGTCCTGCACCCGGTCGTTCAGCGCCGTGTGGTCGTTGCGCGTGTAGATGCCGCACGCCTGCTCGCGGCAGTCGAAACCCTCGCCCACCGGGTCGCCCACCTCGAGGTACGCGGTGAACGTGCCCGTCTCGACGTCGTCGTAGCTGCGCGCCCCGAACAGCTTCCACGCCCAGTCGTCGTTGACCCAGTTGCTGGGCGCGAACTGGATCGTGCCCTCCGCGACATCCGTCTGCTCCTGGGAGGGCACGCCCCCGATGCACGGCCCCGGCTTGATGTCGGCCGCCTCCGGAATCACGCAGATGGCCACATAGATGCCGCGCGACGCGTCGTAGCCGGTACCGCTGACGACGATGCGTTCACCCGGGACGAGCGCGGCGGTGTCGACCTCGGCGCCCGGCTCGGCCGCGTGCACCATGAGGGTGCGCGTGCGACCGTCATCCCCGGTCGCGCTCACCTCGACGGGGAACTCGTCGACCGGGCGTTCCTGGTTCGAGCTGCCCTGATTCACGTGTGTGAGGATCGGCACGACGAGGATGCCCACGGGAATGAGCAGCACGACCACGACAGCGGCGACGATCCACGGCCACCGTCGGCGACGCTTCACGGGTTCGGGCATGCTCGAATTCTAGGCCGGTGCGTTCGAGTTGACACCGCCGCCCCGAGGAGTAGAGTCGCTCGCCGTGACGGACGAAGCCCGGTCACCGAAACGGTGGCTGATCGGCGAGCCGCTGCCCACCGACAAACTCGAAGCGCAGCTCCTCCCCAAGCACCTCGCGCTCCCCATTTTCGCGAGCGACCCGCTGTCATCGGTGGCGTACGCCCCGCAGGAGCTGCTCATGATCCTGCTTCTCGGCGGGCTCGCGTTCCTCTCCTTCGCACCGTGGGTCGCCGCCGCGGTCGTCGTGCTGCTCATCGTCGTCGTGCTCAGCTACCGACAGCTCATCAAGGCCTACCCGAGCGGAGGCGGTGACTACGAGGTCGCCTCCAAGAACCTCGGCGAGAAAGCCGGACTCGTGGTCGCGTCGGCGCTCCTGGTCGACTACATCCTCACCGTCGCGGTTTCGGTCGCCTCCGGCGTGGACAACATCATCTCGGCCTTCCCCGGACTCAACCCGTTCCGGGTGGAGATCGCACTCGGCTTCGTCGTGATCCTCGCCGCCGTGAACCTGCGCGGGGTGCGCGAATCGAGCAAGGCGTTCGCCGTGCCGACGTATCTCTTCATCGCGTCGATCGCGGTGATGGTCGTCACCGGCCTCGTGCGCACCTTCGCAGGGGATGCGCCGGTCGCCGAAAGCGCGGACCTCGTGGTGGAGGCCGAAAGCCTCGGGCAGGCGGCGTTCATCCTGCTGCTGCTGCGCGCGTTCGCGAGCGGCTGCGCCGCCCTCACCGGTGTGGAGGCGATCTCCAACGGCGTGCCCGCCTTCCGCACCCCGAAGATCCGCAACGCACAACTGACCCTGATGGCGATGGGCGGCATCGCCATCACCCTGTTCGCGGGGCTCACCGCCGTCGCCCTCATCGCGGGCGTGCACTACATCGACTGCACGGAACTCACCGAGTTCGTGGGCTGCCGACCGGGCGACGACCCGCAGCGCAGCCTCATCGCGCAGATGGCGTCGGCGACCTTCGGGAACAACTCGATTCCGTTCTTCATCATTCAAGCAGCGACCGCCGCTGTGCTGCTGCTCGCGGCGAACACCGCCTTCAACGGCTTCCCGCTGCTCGGTTCGGTGCTCTCGCGCGACGGCTACGCACCCAAGTCGCTCGCGACGCGCGGCGACCGCCTCATCTTCTCGAACGGCGTGATCGCGCTCTCGGTCGCCGCAAGCGTGCTGCTGGTGGTGTTCCAAGCGGATGTGACGACGCTCATCCAGCTTTACATCATCGGGGTGTTCGTCTCGTTCACGCTCGGTCAGACGGGCATGGTGCGCCACTGGTGGCGGATGCTCAAGAACGGCTGCTCCGATCGCGGCGCCGTGTGGCGCGGGCTCGTCATCAACTTCATCGGCGCGATCATGACCGCGAGCGTGCTGATCATCGTGACGATCACCAAGTTCACGCACGGCGCGTGGATCGTCTTCCTGGTGATGCCGATCCTCTTCCTGCTCATGCTCGGCGTGAACCGGTACTACCGCGACGTGGACCGCGAGATCGAGGTGGACTCGACGACCACGTTCGGGTCATCGGGCGACCACGCGATCGTGCTCGTCGGCCGCATGCAGAAGCCGGTGCTGAAGGCGCTCGACTACGCGATCGCGGCCCGCCACGACTCCATCGAAGCGGTGCACGTCTCCATCGACGAGGCGGCGACGCAGCAACTCGAACGGGAGTGGGTGGAGCAGAACATCAAGGTGCCGCTCAACGTGCTCGAGTCGCCTTACCGGGATCTGAGCGCGCCGCTCATCAAGTACATCAAGTCCCGCCGCCAGACCCACGGTGCCGAAGTGGTCACCGTCTACACGCCGCAGTACATCGTCGGTCACTGGTGGGAGAACCTGCTGCACAACCACAAGGCCCGTCGCATCCGGCAGAAGCTCGCACTCGTGCACGGTGTGGTGATCGCGATCGTCCCGTGGCTGCTCGACTCCTCCGACCTCATCTATGGCCGGCGCTCGCGTCCGGTGCCGGGGCAGGACCGGCGCGGTGAGCCGGTGCGTCCGGTGGAGCGCAAGCCGATGCCGCCTGCGGCGCCGCGAGGCAAGAAGCGATGATCCGCGACGTCCTCGCGGTGCTCGTCGGCGGGATCGTCGGCACGGCGCTGCGGCTGGGCGTCGACGCGCTGCTTCCGCACGGGGACGACGGCTTTCCCCTGTCGACGCTCGCGGTGAACACGGTGGGGGCGTTCGCTCTCGGGTTCCTCGTCGCGCGCGTGTGGGAGAGGGCGGCGTCCTGGCTGCGCGCGGGCCTCGGGGCGGGGCTGCTCGGCTCGTTCACGACGTTCTCCGCGGTGGCGGTCTCGATCGTCGCGCTCGGTCACGCAGGACTGTGGATGCTCGCGGCCCTGTGGCTTGTCACAACCCTCGTGCTCGGCCTCGCCGCGGCGTGGCTCGGCATCCGACTCGGCCGACCGCGCGGCCGCGTCGCCATCGACCTGGTGGACGAGTGAACCCGGTCGTCGTACTCACCGCGCTCGCGGCGGGAGCATTGGGGGCGGTCGCGCGCTACGTCGTCTCCGTGGCCGCGGTGCGGCGTGCGGCCGCGCGCGGAGTCGCGGCGCCGTTCCCGTGGGCGGTGCTCATCGTCAACGTGGTCGGCTCGGCGGTCGGCGGCGCCGTGCTGGGTCTGGCCCAGACGGGCGGAGTGACGGCCGACGTTCGGCTCATCCTGCTTTCGGGTTTCTGCGGCGGCCTGACCACGTTCTCGACGTTCGGTGTCGAGACGGTGCAGCTCGTCATCGACGGTCGCGCGCGACTGGCGGTGGCCAGCGTCGTGTCGAACGTCGTCGTGGGGGTCGCGGCGGCCTCCGCCGCATGGGCGCTCGCCCTGGCCCTCGCCTGACCAGCATCCCTGTCGCGACTTCGCCACTTCAGGGGCCTGCGGAGACCCGGAAGCCCCCGAACTGGCGAAGTCACGGCTCAGCGCGCGGGCCAGGTCCAGGCGGGCTCGTCGAGCACGCTCTGCCCGGCGATCTCCGTCTCCCCCAGCTCTTTGAGCAGTTCGATGCGAGCGGCCCCCCGATCGGCGAGTGCGGTGACCAGCTCGCGCGCGTGCGAGACGACGAGCACTTGCGACCGCTCCGCGGCGTCGTTCACGAGCTCGGCGAGCGGCGCGAGCAGATCGGGGTGCAGGCTCGTCTCCGGCTCGTTGAGCACCAGGAACTCGGGCGGCCGCGGGCTCAGCAGGGCGGCCGCGAGCGCCAGGTAGCGCAGTGTGCCGTCGGAGAGTTCGGCCGCGGCGAGCGGCCGCAGCATCCCCGGTTGTCGCATCGTCACGGTGAACCAGCCGTCGTGGTCCTCCACTTCGACACGCGCGCCGGGAAATGCCCGATCGATCGTGCGCTCCCACTTGGGCTGCCCGTCCTCGCGGATGGTCTGGATGGCGGCGGCCAGATCGGAGGCGTCGTGCGCGAGCACAGGGGTGCGCGTGCCGAGTTGCGGCCGACGCGCGGGGGCATCCGGGTCGGTGCGCACGTGATCGTAGAAACGCCAGCTGCGCACCTGATCGCGCAGCGACAGCAACTCGGGGGCAAGGCGCGGGTCGGCGACTTCGCTCAGCATGCTGTCATACGGCCGGATGCGATGGTCGAATGAGATCCACTCGTCGGTGGCATCGCGCAGCCGCACCTGAGGTCCCGAACGCTGCGCCTGGAGGGTGCCCGCGCGCACGACCGGCCCGAACCACAACGCCTCGGACTTGATCTCCGGGTCTAGGCCGAACATGGTGCGCCCATCCGACACGGGGAGCCCGAACTCGACCGAGTAGCTGCTCGTGTCGGTCGCGAACCCCAGCCGCAGCGCAACCGGTTCGCGGCGCCGTGTGCCCTGCACCGGCACCTCCCCCGACCGCATCCCGCGGGACACCCGCTCGGGGCCCGCCCAGCGCACACTCGTGAACCCGCCGTCCCGGGCGAGGGCCGCGACGGCGCCGTTGCGCGCGTTCTCTGCGAGCAGACGAAGGGCGCGGTAGAGGTTCGACTTGCCGACCCCGTTGGCCCCCGTGACTACGGTGAGCGGCGCGAGCGGAAGCACAAGGTGACGCAGCGAGCGGTAGTTCTCGATCGCAACGGTCGTGAGCACGCGGCCACCCTACCCGGCGCCTCCGATGCACGGCGGCGGTGCGCCAGCGACCGCCGGCACCCGGCCCGTCGCCCGCCCCGCCGGGATCAGCCGGCGTCGGGGGCCTTCGCCCCCTCGGCGGCCGCATCCGTCGCCGCCTGCGGGTGGCGGCCGGTGTCCACGCGCAGCAGCACGAGCAGCACCGCGAGCGCGGCCCCGACGACGATCATGATGTCGGCGACGTTGCCGACGAACCAGTCGAAGTAGGCGATGAAGTCGACGACATGGCCCTGCGCGAAGCCCGGCTCACGGAACAGCCGGTCACCCGCGTGGGTGGCCGCCCCGCCGAGGATCATGCCGAGCACAATCGCCCATGCGGTCGAGCGCACCCGCCACGCGTACCACGCGATCGCCACCACGGCGCCGACCGCGACGAGCGCGAGAATCCACGTGAAGCCCGCGCCGAGGCCGAACGCGGCGCCCGGGTTGTAGACGAGCACGAAACGAATGATGTCGCCGATGAAGGGCACCACCTCACCGTCGCTGAGGTTGGCGATCGCCCACCACTTGGTCAGCTGATCGACGACGACCACGACGACCGCGATGGCGACGGTGATCCAGAAGGCGCGGTGGCCGCGCGGCGCGGCGGGGGACTCGGTCATGGCTTACCTCGATGCCTGGAGCTTGCTCAGTGTCGCGATCACCTGGCGGGCGATCAACCGCCCCGCCCGGTTCGCGCCGATGGTGGACGCCTGGGGGCCGTAGCCGGCGAAGAAGACGCGGGGGTCCTTCCATGATGCCCCCTGCGCGACGACGACGCCGCCCTCCTTCTCCCGCAGCTTCAACGGGGCGAGGTGACGCAGCTCCGGACGGAACCCGGTCGACCAGATGATCGCGTCGGCCTTCTTGAACGCACCGTCTGCCCACCGCACGCCGTCGGGCTCGATCGAGGCGAACATCGGGCGGGGCGTGAGCACACCCCGGTCGATACCGGCCTGGATGCGGCGCGTGCGCGGGATGCCCGTGCCGCTCACGATGCTCGGCAGGGCCCGACCCGCGCGCGCCGCCTCATCCTGGTGCTGCACCGCTTCGCGCCGGGCCTCCAGGTAGAGGTCGCCGTCCTCGAGAAAGTCGATGGGGCGGCGACTGACCCACGTGAGATCGGAGGCGACGTTCTCGAGTTCCAGCAGGAAACCGACCGCGGAGGTGCCGCCGCCGACGACGATGACGCTCTGCCCCGCGAAGTCGGCGGCCGATCGGTACTCGCTCGTGTGCAGGTGGCGTCCCTCGAACGACTTCAGTCCCGGATACCAGGGGATGAAGGGGGCGCCCCACGTGCCCGTCGCGTTGACGATCGCGACCGTGGTCACCTCCTTCTCGTCGTCGCCGTCGAGCGTGAAGTTGACCTTGAGGTCGGTGCCCCAGTTCTCGACCGATGTCACATCAGCGGGGCGCACCACTTGAAGCGCGTAGTGCGCCTCGTACTGCCGGTAGTACTCGGCGACGACATCCTTCGCGGGCGCGTGACGGTCAGCGGTCTCGAAACTCAAGCCCAGCTCGTCCATGCCGGGCAGGTCATTGATCTTGTGGGCGGAGCCGATGCGCAGCGCCTCCCACCGGAACTGCCACGCTCCCCCGGTGCCCGGACCCCGGTCGAGCAGCACGAAGTCGTTGCCAGGATCGAGACCGAGCCGTCGCAGGTAGTAGCCCACCGAGAGGCCCGCCTGGCCCGCGCCGATGACCACGACGGAGGTGTCGGTCTGGGCGGTGGTCACCGGCATAACGTTACCGTCCGCCGCCCGGGGATATCAGGGTGCGGCCAGGGCCCCCGTGATAAGCTTGCGCGCAGTTTTCATCCACCCTGTTCGCTCGTTCATTGTGCGATCCGCGGGCAACGAGCGCGCACGCCAGACTCAAGAGGGGGTCACGCATGGGGCGGGGCCGTCAGAAGGCGAAGCACACCAAGGTCGCCCGTGAGCTGAAGTATTTCAGCCCTGACACGAACTACAACGCGCTTGAGCGCGAGCTGTCGAGTTCGAGCAAGTCCGATGAGGACGCCTGGGCTGAGTACGCCGACAAGTACGGCGGCGGCGACGAGTTCGACGAGTCGGACGAGGACGAGTCCAAGACCGCCTGAGGCCGCAGTCAGCGGCGTGGTTTGTCTCGATACGCCGCGTCGCGGCTACTCGACCGGCGACGAGCGGCGTGGTTGGTCTCGATACACCGCGTCGCGGCTACTCGACCGGCGACGAGCGGCGGTCAGGAACGATACGAGCCGGTGAGGCGCACCGCGCCGCCGTCGACACCTTTCGCGCCCTGCACCCAGCCGTCCGCATCGGGCCGGCCGTCGAGGCGCACGCGCCCCACCTCCCACGCGTCGTAGCCGACCGACGCGGCGACCGCATCCGCCGACGCGGGGTCAACCACCGCGATCATTCCGATGCCGAGATTCCAGGTGCCCTCGGCCGCCTCGAGCGGGTCACCCGCCATCGCCGACAACGTGCGGAACACGTCCGGCGGAGCCCACGTCGACCGCTCGACCTCCGCCCAGCTGCCCGCGGGCAGCACCCGCGCCAGGTTCGCCGCGATGCCGCCGCCCGTCACATGGCTGAGCGAGTGGATCGCCCCCGGATGCGCGGCGAGCGCCTCCAACAGGGGAGTCGTATAGAGCCGGGTCGGCTCGAGCAACACCTCGCCGACGACGCCGCCGAGGTCGTCTGAGCGGTCCGTGAACGCCACCCCGCGTTCCCGCAGGATGTGCCGTACGAGCGAGAACCCGTTGCTGTGCAACCCGGACGAGGCGATCGCGAGCACCACGTCGCCGTCGCGCACGCGTTCCGGTCCGAGCAGCTCCGCCGCATCCACCGCACCGACCGCAGCCCCCGCGACGTCGTAGTCGTCGGGGCCGAGCAGACCCGGATGCTCCGCCGTCTCGCCGCCGACGAGCGCCGTGCCGGTCGCTTCGCACGCCTCCGCGATCCCGCGCACGATGTCGGCGATACGCTGCGGCACCACTTTGCCGCACGCGATGTAGTCGGTCATGAAGTACGGTTTCGCGCCGACCACCACGATGTCGTCGACGACCATGCCGACCAGGTCCTGCCCGATGGTGTCGTGCTTGTCGAGAGCCTGGGCGATCGCGACCTTCGTGCCCACCCCATCCGTCGACGTGGCCAGGAGGGGACGGTCGAAGGACTTGAGGAAGCTCACATCGATCATGCCGGCGAACCCGCCCACACCACCCAACACCTCCGGGCCGTGGGTGCGGGAGACGGCCGCCTTCATCAGTTCGACCGCGAGGTCGCCCGCCTCGGTGTCGACGCCGGCCCGCGCATAGCTGGAGGTGTTCCCCGTCACGCGACCAGCGTAACGGTCACTCCGGATGCCGTTTGGCGGGCCGTGCGCGCGGGAACCTGTGGGAGACTGAGACGTACCCCCTCCACTCGGGTACCGCAGCTCGAAACTCAGGGAGCCCACCGCGGTATGTGCGGCATCGTCGGGATCGTCTCATCCCACCCCGTCAACCAGCAGGTCTACGACGCGCTCTCGTTGCTGCAGCATCGCGGGCAGGACTCGACGGGCATGGCCACCTCGGATGGCAACACCATCCACATGTTCAAGGCACGCGGGCAGGTGCGCGAGGCGTACCGCACGCGCGACATGCGCAGTCTGCTCGGCACGATGGGCCTCGGTCACGTGCGCTACGCGACCCGCGGCAATGCGAGCCGCGAGGAGGAGGCGCAGCCGTTCTACGTGAACGCGCCCTACGGCATCACCCTCGTGCACAACGGCAACCTCACCAACACGCGCGAACTCACCGAGGAGCTCTTCCACATCGATCGGCGGCACCTCAACACGTCGAGCGACACGGAACTGCTCGTCAACGTGCTCGCCAATGAGTTGCAGGCGCAGATCACCGGGCGCGACCTCGACGCCGACCAGGTGTTCGCCGCGATCAGCCGGTTGCACGAACGCGTCGAAGGATCGTATGCGGCAATCGCCCTCATCGCGGGGCGTGGGTTGCTCGCGTTCCGCGACCCGTTCGGCATCCGCCCCCTCGTCGTCGGACGGCGCACCACGGGACTCGTCGGCGCGGAATGGTTCGTGGCGTCGGAGTCACTTGTGCTCGAGAGCGAAGGCTGCGACTACATCCGGGATGTGATGCCCGGCGAGGCGATCTTCATCACCCCCGACGGTGAGATGACGAGCAAGCAGTGCGCGGCGAATCCGCGACTCATTCCGTGCTCGTTCGAGTACGTGTACCTGGCCCGCCCCGACTCGGTGATGAACGGGATCTCGGTCTACGAGGCGCGGTTGCGGCTCGGCGATCGGCTGGCCACCACGATTGAGAAGTACACGCCGCTCGGCGACATCGATGTGGTGATGCCGATCCCGGATTCGTCCCGCCCGGCCGCCATGCAGGTGGCGCAAAAGCTCGGGGTGGAGTACCGCGAAGGGTTCTACAAGAACCGCTACGTGGGGCGCACCTTCATCATGCCCGGCCAGGAGCAGCGCAAGAAGTCGGTGAAGCAGAAGCTCAACGCGATGGGCTCCGAGTTCCGCGGCAAGAACGTGCTCATCGTCGACGACTCGATCGTGCGCGGCACCACCTCGAAAGAGATCGTGCAGATGGCGCGCGAGGCGGGCGCCAACAAGGTGACTTTCACCTCGGCAGCGCCGCCGGTGCGGTTCCCGCACGTCTACGGCATCAACATGCCGACCCGGCACGAGCTGGTTGCGCACGGTCGCAAGATCCCGGAGATCGCGATGGAACTCGACGCCGACTACCTCATCTATCAAGAGGTGGAGGACATGCGCGACGCGATCCTCGAAGGCTCCGACGTGACCGACCTCGAGATGAGTTGCTTCACGGGCGAGTATGTGACCGGCACGGTTACCCCCGAGTACCTCGCCTGGGTTGAGGCGAACCAGCTGAGCTGACGCGCGATGTCGAACCAGTGGCGACGGATGGCGGCAGCTCTTGCCGACGACCGCCGGCGCGACGTGTGGGCCCGCGCGGTGCTGGGTGTGGCACAAGCGGATGATCGGGCGACCCGCAAGGCGCTCGCCGAGTTGACGGCCGCGGGGCTGATCGACTCCGATGGACACGCGGTGAACGGGTTCGCGCGCCTGCTCGCGGACACGCCCGCGCTCGCTCGCACGGGCGTGGAGCGATGGCTTGTGGATGGCCGCATCGCGTCGATGCCGGCGCGACCCGCCGATCGCCGGGAGCTGCTCGAGTGGCTCGCCGCCCGACTGCCCGACCGGGAACTGACCGAAGCCGAGGTCGGCGAGCATCTGGCGCTCGTGACGGGTGATGTGGCGACGTTGCGCCGCTATCTCGTCGACCACGGCCTGCTCTCCCGCGCGGCGGATGGCACGTCGTATCGCAAGGTCTAGGGTTCTGGCACAGCGCAGCTAGGCTGCGGGCGTGCGTCTCTACCTGTCCTCGTACCAGTTCGGTGACGACGCCCACCATTTCGCGAGCATGGTTGGTGGTCGCCGCCGCGGACTGCTCATCATGAACGCGCTCGATGCGTCCGCCGACACCGATCGGCGCGCGGCGGCCGCTCGGAACCAGTGTGCGACGTTGGCGGAGCTCGGCCTTTCTGCGGAGGACCTCGACTTGCGGTCGGTACGCGCTGGCGAGGCTGCCCGGATTCTCGAGGGTGCCGATTTCGTGTGGGTGCACGGTGGCAACGTGTTCGTGTTGCGTGCGGCGCTGGCCGAGTCCGGCATGGATGCTGCCTTGGTCGAGGCGCTCGATGCAGACTCGCTCGTGTATGGGGGGTTCAGCGCCGGGGCGTGTGTGCTCGGCCCGTCGCTTGCGGGATACGAGCGCTGTGATCCGCCCGCTGACGTGGCGGCCGTCGCGGGGACGGTTCGATGGGATGGACTCGGTGTGCTCGACCGTGCCGTCGTTCCGCACCTGGACAGTCCGGAACATCCGGATTCCGCGACTCTGGAGGAGCTTGCGGCCGTGTGGCGGGAGAATGGCACACCGTTCATCGGACTGCGTGACGGGGAGGCACTCGTGATCGACGGCGGAACCGCGTCCGGAGGGTGACTCGGTAACGGATGCGGTCGGCCGGGGCCGGGCGCTAGCCCCCGGTGCCGGTGTAGAAGCCGAACGTGGTGTCAGCGGCGGCGCGGGCATCAGCTTCGTCGGCGCCGGCCGAGACGTGAGCGGCGCCCCACGCGCTCGCTGAGGCGCGCACGTAGGCGAAGCCTTCTTCGGACATTTGCCACTCCATCGCCTTGTCGGGCGTGATGGCGGTGTCGCCCGCGAGGTGCAGCGCCAGACCGAGGAAGACCTGATCCCAGCCCACACCCATCGCGCCCGGCCCGTACTTCTCCCAGAAGCCGTCGGGGATGGATGCGGAACCCGCGACGCTCGACAGATCGAGGCGGGTCGAGTCGTCGTCGACCGCGGTGAGGGTCACGGTGACGACGGCGGGCTCGCCGCCCATGCCCCACGTGATCGAGTACTCGGCGCGACCGTCGGCGGGCGGGCTGCAGGAGACGATCTCGCCCCCCGCGTTGCCGATGAGCTGATACGTGCCGCCGATTCGCAGGTCGCCCGTGACCGGGAGAAACCAGCGTTCGATCCGTTCGGCCGAGGTGACCGCCTCCCACACGTCGTCGATGGGCGACGGGTAGATGCGCGCCAGCACTTGTGCATACTCGAGCGCGTCACCCGCCCCGCGCACCTCGACCGTGCGATCGACGGCGTCGATGTGAGCCTGAACGTCCACTGATGTCATCCCTTCGTTTGGCTGACGCGCTGCGCACGACGACCTCGCGCGAGTTCGGTGCCGAGCGCGTCGAGCTTCGGCGACCAGAAGCGGTGGAACTCGGCGAACCATGCCTCGGCTTCGCGGAGTGGTGCGGGGTCGACGGAGTAGAGGCGACGGGTGCCATCGGGGCGAACGGTCGCGAAGCCCGCCTCCCGCAGCACCCGGAGGTGCTGGGAGACGGCGGGCTGCGAGATGCCGAACTCGCTCTGGACGATCTCCCCCACGTCGCCCGCGGCACGCTCTCCGCTCGCGAGCAGCTCGAGGATCCGGCGTCGAACCGGATCGCCGAGGACGTCGAGCGCGTGCATGGCTCTATATTTGCGCGTTCACTTATATAAGTCAACACGCAATTAAGAGCCCGCGCTGCTCGGGGCGGGAGTCACGACTCGGTTCGGTCTCCGTCGGCTTCGGTCGGCTGATTCCTGCTGGCGATCGGCGAGTGCCAGAAGGCACCGAAGAAGAGCAGCGCGACACCGATGACGGAACCGCCGACGAGCCACCAGGTGCCCAAGACCACGCGGGACGCCGCCTGCGGCATCGCTTCCGTGACGGGGCCGGACCAGACGCCTCCGGACCCCTCCCACAGCGCCGCGTTGTTGACGCTGACGGTGATGGCGCCCGCGACGATGCCGACCAGGCTCAACGTCACCAGCAGGCCGAGGCTCCACCGCGCCACGCGCCGGCGATCCCAGTTCTCTTGTTTCATGGTTCCTCCTCGGGCTTCGACGGGTGACGTTACGGTACGCGCAACTCTCGTGCGGGATCCCGGCCCACGACAACAGCAACTGGCGCCGCAGCACCGATCACAGCGACAGCGAACCCGAGGATTCCGGTGGCGACAACAAAGTCCAACGGTGGCAGCGGTGCCTGCATGAGCGTGAGAGCGATCAAGCTGACCGAGACCCCGAGGATCTGGCCCAATCCGGCGGCAATGATGGACTGTGTCACGACCAGCGCGCCAAGAGTCATTCTCGACGCTCCCAGCGCGCGCCGGCGCGCCGTGTCCTTTCTCTTCAGCACGGCCACCACGGTCAGCAGGCCTGAGACGATCAGGGCCGTCGATACGAGCGCACCAACCGTCGCCGCGTGCCCGAAACCGGTGAACTGTCCTTCTACCACGGACCTCAGATGCGCAAGCTGTTCGCTCGACTGGATATCGACGGGCGGTCCGTCGCCGCGGACCAGCGGTCGGATCGCCTCGATCAACGGACCGACGAGCGCGGCGGTCCGAGCGACAATGATGATCATGGCCGCGCTCTCGAGGCCTGCGGTCCGCGTGACGGGCGCGACGACGAGCGGTTCGAGAAACACAAGCTCGCCGGGGACATCGAGCCGTCCAACCACGGGCAGCACCTCGCCATCGGAGGCACGCAGCCATCCGCTCGGCGCAAGCATCGCCAATCGAGCCTGCGCACGCAGGGAGACAAGAACACCTCCCGCGCCTTCGGGGTACGACGATGACCACGACGACATGACAGCCACACGCGGACCCTCGAGTTCGCCATTCCACGCGTCGCGGGGTGCTCCGAGCGCCGTGACCGACTCAATGCCATCGAAGGCGGACAGGGAGTCGATGAGCGCAACATCGAGTCCGACGCCCGGCTCGGAACGAATGACGATCGACCTGACATTTCCCGAATCGACCGCGGCGAGCGCCGCGGCAACCGCACCCGCGGCACCGCCTGCCGTGACGAGGACGGACGATGACAGTACTGCGAAGACCACAGCGGCGACAATCGTCGTCACGGGCTGTGCCCGAGCGATCCTGAGCGCCTCCCGCACCATGTCGACAGGCCGCACTAGAGCCTCACCTCTCGATGGCACTGTTTCGCGACTTCGGTGTCGTGAGTCACCAGCACCACGACGGCCCCGGCCCGAGCAGCAGATTGCAGCGCGCTGAGGACGACACTCGACGACCTCGCGTCCAAGTTTCCCGTGGGTTCGTCAGCGAGTATGACCCGCGGCTTACCGACAAGTGCGCGGCACAGTCCGATCCGTTGAGCCTGCCCGCCCGAGACAAAGCCGGTGCGAGCATGGGCGCGATGGTGGACGCCCATATCGGTGAGGAGCCGTGCGGCTCGAGCCGTGGCGTCGGGAAGCGGATCGCTCCGATAGAGCGCCCCTTCGAGGACATTGTCGAGCACTGTCCGTGAGTAGTCGAGGACCGCGTCCTGGAAGACGAAGCCGTACACGTTCGCACGCAGTCGGGACCGGGCTCGATCCGGCAAGCAATCCACGCGGGAGCCGTCCAGCAGAACGCGACCGGCCCGAGGTGTCAGCATCAGGCCAAGTCCGTACAGGAGCGTTGACTTGCCGCAGCCGGACGGTCCCGTGATCGCCGTCATCTCGCCAGGCCTGAACCGTTCCGACAGTCCGTTGATGACTGTCGTACCGCCGTACGCCAGGACGAGACGCTCCACAGCCAGCACTAGTCGTCTCCCGTGGCCTGGACGCGGATCTCGATCCCGGCAGCGATGCCCTCGACGACGCTTCGTCCGCCCGCGCTGGCGACAACCGTCACGTCGCGTCGCGTGCCCGTAGCGTCCACCACAACGGTCGATCCATCGGGCCCGCTCAGCAACGCGGCCGTCGGCACAGTGACACCGCGGACGGGCGCTCGCAATGTCACCCGCGCGGCAAAGGATGTCGCTCCGATCCTGGTGATGCTCGCGCATTGATCACCGCAGATCGAGCCGCCTTCGCGGGGAGTAATGCGAATGACCACGTTGCCCTCGTCGTCGGATGACCGTGACCCGACGGACCCGAGCCACTCCCTATCCTCGAATCTCACCTCCGCGTTGTCCTTGATCGCCGCGGACTGGCTGGCGCTCACCGTCAGGGTGAACTCGGGACTCGCGGCCAGTACCGAGCCCACCGCTCCCCCGGCAGGGAGCAACTCACCAACGCGAACGGTTGCCTCCTCAACGTCAATGGCGCGAGGGAGGCCGGACACGAACAACACCTCACCGAGCTCAACGACTCCGTCGTCTTGCGCGCCGATCGACTGCTGCCACGAACGGACCGCGTCGTGCGTGGCTCCACCGAAGTCACCGTCGACGGCGCCGTCGTAGAACCCATTGATGCGAAGGAAGGTCTGCAACTGCGCCACGTCAGGACCGGCGGTCCCAAGTCCCATAGCACGAAAGGTCGGGACCGCTCCCTCCACGACGACGACCGGTTGGAGGTCCACCGAGAACAGGACCTCGCCAGAGCTGACCGACTGACCGTCGATGACCATGACTGCGGTGACGGTTCCCTCGAGACCTCCGAGGATCCGGACCTCGCCGGGCCATCGCGCAGAGACATTCAACGCAAGGTCGTCGCCGACCTCGTCGATCCGGGCGGTCGCGAGAACGGCCTCAGCCCCACTCTTCAACCCCTCTGGCGGCGACGTGACCCGCGCGAATGCCCAGCCCGCGGCGACGCAGACGACGGCGGCAGCCGCTGCGGCCGCCGTCCATCGCCTAAGGCTGATTGAGGATCGGGCAGAGCTCTCCCGCACGGCCTAGGTCCTTTCCCTCAACGAATGACCAGGGGAGCCATGGGTCTTCGTCGTAGGTGTCACGAAAGACCTCGAAGGATGGGGTCGGAGGAACAGGCCAGCCAGCCCCCTCGAGGCACTCCGCCAACTCCTTCGACCAGCCGTAGGCGGCACGGTACTGCTTCTCAGTCAACGGAGCATCAGGGTCGATCCCCGTCTCTCGCAGGCAGTCGAGGCTGTCGCTCTCGTACTGTTGGGCCTGCTCATCGGGCACTTCGACCTCAATTGCCCCGTTGACGAGGCGAGCGTCCCACCCGAGGTCACTCAAGCACGTCGCAATGAATGCCATGTCCTCTGCGTCGGTCCTTAGCTCGTCAAGCACCTGCCTGTCGTAGGAGGAAGGCGAGGGCGCGCAACTCGAGAGCACGAGTGCGCCCGCAACGAGCCCGAGGCTGAAGCCGAAGCGCCTAGCCATTGATGTTGTGGCACCAGCGACTGGCAAACGTCACATTGGCTTTGCTTCCGTAGGCGAGCGCGTAGAAGTCGCCAGCCTGACTCGTCCAGAACTTCCACGACCAGTTGGCGTAGGTGGACGAGTATCCGAGCTTGACGTAGTGCTGACTTCCCGCGTTGTTGAGGTTGTTCAACTGGAAGTGCACTTCGCCACGCGCGATCGCCGATGTTCCTACCGAGACATTGGGATAGGCGAAGCATCGAATGTTGCCAGCCACGAACTTCATCGCGACAGCTTCGGCCGGAACTGCCGTGCCGATCGCAAGAGCGAAGGCACAACTGAAAGCGAGCGCGAGGCGCGCGACAGTTGCGCGCCTCGTGAGCGGGCGTGAAGCGGCATTGGTCATGGTTATGGTCCCTCCCGGTGTGAGCACTCGTTTGGCGCTCGTGCTTAAAAGAGAGGGTGAGCGGGCGCGTTGATGACGCGAATCGACGCAGGTAGTTCGCGCCAGCCTGTGACGCGGTGTGGAGCTCCGACTGCTACGGAGCTGAGGGCGGCTGCGTGCCGGGGTTGGGCTTGCCGCTGAGGAGTTTCCAGATGGCGAGGCCGGCGCCGACGAAGACGGCGAGGTCGTCGGCGAGGCCGAGAGGACCGGTGATGAGTTCGGGCACGATGTCGAAAGGCGAGAGGCCGTAAACGATCGCGGCGAGGCCGATGAGCACGGCGGCGGTGATCTGGCGTCCACGAGACATGTGTCCAGGCTACGCCGGTGTCGTGCGCACATCCGGGGACGTGTCCGGATCGATACCTCCGCTGTCTGCCGCTACCGATCCTTGAAGTAGCGGAACAGGTGCTGCTCTCGGGTGGTCGCGAGCGCGAGCGTGGCGCCGGCGAGCGCGGCCGCAGCGGCGGCGGCCGGTACACGGAGGGCCAGCACCGCGTTGGTGAGGTGGTCGGCGGGGTCCCCGAGGGCGACCGCGATCCCGCCGACCGCCAGCCCGACGGCAACTGCCGGCAGTATCCAGGCACCCGTCTCGAGGAGGACCTGCAGGTGCAGGTCGTTGCGGCGCACCCGGCAGTGGAGCGCGGAGGCGAGCTGCATGCGTCGAAGCCTGATCGACAGGAAGCCGAGGGCGAGACCCACCCCGATGGCGACGAGTGGCACCCCCGACGTGATGCGTGCCGCGAAGAGGGTGGGGCCATCGAGGGCGGCGCCGAGTCGAGTGTTGAGCTGGCCCAGCGCGGGAGCCTCTTCATCGCGGGCGCCCGTCGATGGGGTGACGGTGGTCATGATGAGGGCGGGCAGCGCCGGGACCGCGGGCCACGCGTCGACCCAGCATTCGTCGAATGGCTTCGTGTCGACGGTGGGGAGGAGGGCCGCGTATCCGAGGCCGGTGCGTCGTCCGTCGTCGGGGTAGTCGAAGACGCCGGCAACGCGAGCCGCGCCGCTGGAGGTGTGCAGCAGGCCACCGGTCGCGACACCGAGCTGGTTGGCGGCGTCCCGTACGAGCACGACGCCTGCGCCGGTCGCGCCGCCTCGGGTGAGGAGAGCGGGGAACCCGACGGTGACGTCTTTGGTTTGGAGGGGTGCGCCGGGGAGGGCGAGCGCCCTCACCTGCTGCGCGCTGTCGCGGATCGCACCGGCGGCGCGGACGCCCTCGAGGGTGGCGAGCGATTCGCACACACGGCCGTCGATGCGGCCGGGGGCGACGAGGGTGATGATGGAGGCGCCAGCATTCTGGAACACCCGCGCCTGTTGTTCGAGCGCCCGGACGGAGACAAGGTCGGCGAGCGCGAGTCCGGTGCTCGCGAGCGCGAGCGCGAGTCCGAACACGGCGACCCTGGCGGTGCCGGTGAGGATGTTGCGCAGCGCCTCCCGTGCGAGAGCAGCGGGCCTCATGGGTGGTCCGCATCCGCGCCGCTCGGGGCCGCGGCGGCCGCGTACTCGGAGAGGTCGATCGTGTCGGTGCAGGCGGCGCGCGTGCCGGGGTGGTGGGTGGCGACAACGGCGATGAGCGCGTCGGACCGGAGCGCCGAGATGGTGGCGTTGACGGCATCCGCGGTGCGCGGGTCGAGTTGCGCGGTGGGCTCGTCAACGAGCAGCAGGTCGGGCTGAACGGCACGACCGCGAGCGAACATGAGGCGCTGGGCTTCGCCGCCGGAGAGCTCCCGAAAGGGACGGTCGGCGAGCGCCTCGATGCCGAACTCGCGCATGAGCTGGCGAGCCTCAGCATCGGCTCGGGTGGTGCTGAGGCCTCGCGCGAGGAGCGGGAGCGCGACGTGGTCGGCGGCGGCACGCCGCGGGGACCCGTGCGGGTTCTGGAAGACCCAGCTGACGGTGTGCACGCCCGGTCTTTCGAGGGAGCCCTCGGCGGGCGCGGCCCATCCGGCGAGGATGCTGAGCAGGGTGCTCTTGCCGGAGCCGGATGGTCCGGAGAGGGCGTAGATGCGACCCGGCTCCAGTGTGATCTCGAGGCCCCGGAACAGCCAGGGGCGGCCGGGGAAGCGATGGCCGAGCCCGCGGGCGATCAACGGCACGGTGGCGTTCCGCGCGGAGTCACGTCGACCGATGCGGGCATGCCGCCGTCGGTGAAGACGACGAAGGTTTCGCCGAGCTGCGACCCGGCAACGGTCACGGCGTGCGGTTTGCCTCCAGAGGTGACGCATCCGCTGGACCCGTCGAGGTCGTAGAGGGATGACGGCGGCACCGGGGCGACGGTGACGACGTCGACGAGGTGGAGCGGCGCGCTGAAGGTGGCCGGCTCGTCGCCTTCGGTCGGCCGGTTGAGGGCGATGCCGCTGATGAGCGCGATCCCGTCGGACGAGACGTGGCCTTCGGGGTCCACGGGCACGTCCACGTCGTCGATGACGATGACCCGGTCGCCGGGGTAGAGGTCGTCCGGGTAGTTCTCGATGACGAGCTGGGTGACTCCGCCGGGGAGCGTGGCGACCTCGTCCCCTTCCTCGAGGGTGTCGCCGAGGGCGGCGGTGCAACCGCCCAGTGTCACCGTTGCCGCCGGCAGCCACTGGATGCGGGCGAGTGGCACCGTCTCGAGGTCGGTCGTGTCGCCGATCGCGTCGAAGAGGTCGTCGAGGGCGGCGAGGGTTTGAGCGCCCAGTCGCCCGTCGACGGTCACCGGTTTGCCGAGGCGCACGAGCTCGGCCTGCAGCGACTCGACGTCGGCGCCGCGATCGCCGGGCGTCAGGTCGCGCCACAGAGGCATGCTCGTGGCGAGGGTGAGAACGGGTTGGTCGTCGAGCGACATGAGGGAGCTTCCCGACGCAAGCGATGCGCCGGGAGCGCACGCCCACGCGGTGATGCGGCCCGCGGCGGGCGCGACGAGGCTCGTGCCGTCGGTCGTGTTGACGGTGACGTCGACGGTGCGCTGGTCGATGAAGTCCTGGGCGGTGAGCGGGAACGTCTCCGGGTCAGTTCCGGGCGCGAGCGCCGCCGGCCGTGTCGGCGCGAGCGCGAGAGCCGTGGCGCCGACGCTCGCCCCGGCAACGACGAGCGCCGCGATCCCGGCGACCGCCCACATGGATGGGGTGGCGCGGCTCACGGGAGCAGGCCCAGGGGATCGCGGTTGCACTCGTTGTACTTTCGCAACGCGACCGGGTCGTCGTCGAACGGGGTCGGGCTGGCGGCGATGTCCCGTTCGAGCTTCTCCTGGTCGTACCCGTCAGTGATGACACCCTCGCGAACGAGGCAGTCGCGGAGAATCTCCATCTCGTCGAGGTTGTCAGGGTTGCGCTGGACGAACGTGTAGAGGGCGCCGATCGGGTACTCTCCCGACTCTTCCGAGCACCGCGTCTCCACCTCGTGAGCGAAGTCTGCCGTGATCGAAGGGGGAAAGGTGTAGCGGTAGCCGCCCTCGCTTGGCGGCAGTTCGGTCAGGGTGATCTCCTCCTCCGCCATGCACTGCGCCCACTGGTCAAACATCTCCGCGTACTCGGCGTCAGTGACGACCCCGTCCATCAGGACGGCTCGAACGAAGGGGTCGGTCGCCTCGTCGTAGGCGCGCTGGAACTCGTCGGCCCACGGGCCCGTCAGACCGAGATCGATGTGTCCGAGGTGACGCCCCTCTTCATCGGTTCGCGGAGTCGGCGCTGTGCATCCGGCAAGCAGGACAGCCGCGACGACTACTGCGGCCGAAGTCGTCCTCATTCGAACAGCCCCAATGGATCATCCAGACACTTCTCGTGCGCTCGCTCGCCTACTTCCTGGTCGAAGAACGGATACGACTGCGCGTCGTTATCTTCTGCGTAGTCGGCCGCGCTGTAGCCCTCCGGAACAACTCCTTCCCGAACCAGGCACGCCGAGATGATCTCGAACTCATCGAGGTTCTCCGGATTGCGTTTCACCCCGTAGTAGAGCCAGCCGATGTAGTTCTCGCCCACCTCGACCGAGCAACGGTCGAACTGCTCGTTCGCCTTGTCAGCGTTACTCCCCTCGGGAATGTCCCAGCGGTACGAGCGTCCGTTCACCGTGAGCGTGATGCCCACGTCATCCAGGCATCTGCGAAAGCGCTCCAGCATCTCTGCGTGCTCGTCGTCAGTTACCTTGCCGTCCTCGATGGCCTGACGGACGAACTCATTGCTGGTGGCCGCGTAGGCCTGCTCGAACTGGGCCGACCAGGCGCCGGTGAACTCGGGCGTCTCCGCCGCGGCACAGCCGACCAAGGTACTCAGGGCGGCTACCAGGGCAAGCGCTGTTAGGGGTCTGAAAGCCATCGGTTCCTCCTCATTCGGTCGGGGCGGCGCGGAGTCCCGCGCCGCCCATGGGTTGCTAGAGGACGTTGTAGAACGCGGTGTTGCCCGACGGAGCCGCCATTGCTCGCGCCGGAGACCAGATGTTTGGCGAGTACCAGATCGCTCCGCCATCGCACCACGCGCCGCAGGCCTTCGAACGGTGAACCCGCCCGACCTTGTACTCGGAGTACACCTCTCCCCGCGTCCCATAGACGCCGCCCGCACGCACGCCGTAGTTCCACGTTCCGCCTTCCGGCGGGTACACCGTGGTCGCGCTCGCGGCGGTCACGCCGAGCCCTCCCACCATCAGAGCGACGGCGACCGAGGCGACGGTCAGACGGAGTGACTTCTTCATGCTTCTCCCTTTCAACACTGAGCGATAAAAGCGCGGTGTTTGAAGAGAGGGCGAGAGCGTCGTTCGATGACGCGATTCAGCGAAGAAGTTGCCCGTGGTGGCCGTATATGCCTGCGCGAACTGGGCCGACCACGGCCCCGAGAACTCCGGAACGTCGATCGGTGCGCAGCCGACGAGTGCGGCCAGCGCCAGTGCCACCAATGGGGTTCCCCGCGCCTTCACTCGAGAATCCCCAAAGGGTCGTCGAGACAACGCTCGTAAGTGTGCTGTGCGGTGTCGTCATCGGCGAACGGGAGGGTCTGATCCTGAACGTCGCGTTCATAGTCAGCACCCGAGTACCCCGGATCGACCAGACCCTCCTCGATCAGGCACGCCACGAGGATGTCGGACTCATTGAGGTTCTCGGGGTTCCGCCGCATCCCGTTGTACAGCCACCCGATGTAGTCCTCGCCGGACTCACCGGAGCATCGGGTGAAGTTCGAGTGCGCGCGGTCGGGATCGTCCCCGGGGATGGAGTACTCAAGCGAGAGTCCGGAGACTGTCAGAGTGATCCCGACCGCAGCGAGGCACTCCCGGAGCCGCTCGATCGTTTCCGAGTACTCCTGGTCCGTGACCACGCCGTCGGCAATGGCGGCTTCGACGAACGAGTTGTCGGTCTGCTCGTGCGCATACTCGAACTCCGATGCCCAGGGACCGCTGACATCGAGCGGGCCTTCCGGAGCGCATCCGGTGAGTAGGATCCCGATCGAGATCACCAGAGCAAGGCGGCGCGTCACTCGGATCCCTCGAACGGATCGTTCGAACAGGCAACGAAGGCGTCAAAGCTCTCGTCGCTGGTGTCGAAGCTGTACTCACCGGTGAGCTTCTCCCTGGCGTAGTCCTCGACCACATAGCCATCCGGGAGAACTTCCGCGCGGCGAAGGCAATCGACCATCAGCTCATCGGTGTCCTCGCGATCGGGGTTCTGCTTGACCCACCAGTAGAGGGATCCAATCTCGGCCTCCCCTGTGATTGTCCAGCAGCGTTCCGCGGCGCTATGGGCCTCGTCTGGCGTCACGCCTGGCGGCATGTCCGTTTCGTAGGCACCGCCCGGCTTCTCGCCGAAGACGGTGAAGCCGGCGTCCTTCATGCAGGCAACGAATTTCTCCCACATCTCTGCGTACTCGCCATCGGTGACGACACCGTCGCGAAGTACCTGCTGAACGAAGGGATTCGTCGCGGAGCGATAGGTCTGCTCGAACTCCGCAGCCCAAGGGCCTTCGAACTCGGGCTGGGGCGCACCGGTGCACGCGGTGAGCGCTGCGAGCGCGACACCGGCACAGACCAATCGAGTGGTGCACACGTGCGTTTCTCCTTCCTCGGGGAGCGACTAGCTGTGCCGGTCAACGGTCGTCGCCGTCAACGCAGAAGCCCCAGCGGATCGGCCTGGCACACCTCAAAAGTCGTCATGGAGTCTTGGTCCGACGCGAATGGGTACTCAAAGTTCTCGTAATCGCGGGTGAACTCCTCGAGCGTGTACTGCTGACCGATCACGCCCTCCCTCAGGAGGCAATCGTGGATGATCTGCTTTTCGTCCAGTCGGTCGGGGTTGCGCTTGACCCAGTTGTAAAGTGCCCCGATGGGGTACTCGCCCGACGCAAGGGAACACCTCACGTCTGTCTCGTTTGCGGCCTCAGCGGTCATGGTGTCGGGAAATGAGAAGGAGTAGCCACCTTCCGGCTCAGGGAGCCTCTTCAAGGTGAGCCCCGCATCCGCCATACAGTCCGTGTAGCGCGCCAGCATCTCCGCGAACTCTGCGTCGCTGATCCTCCCGTCCTTGACCGCCTCTCGCACAAACTCGTCGCTGCTCTCGCTATAGGCCTTTTCGAACTCGGCTGCCCATGGGCCGCTGAGGTTCAGAGCCGGGGCCGATGCGCACCCCGATAGCAGCGCGAACGCGACGATTGCCATTGAGCCACATGACCTTGCTTGTGACTTCACGGGCTTCCTCCAGTTTCCTTCATGGGTCGGTCGGGTGACCGTGACAAGTCACCCGACCACCGTTGCTAGCGGACGTTATAGAAGGCGGTGTTCCCCGAGACCCGCGCCATGTCGTACCGAGCTGCTCTCCGGCCTGGGTCCATCCACCCGGAACGAAGGCAACCGTTATGGCCACATACCGAAGCCCGATGCTCGCGCCACGAGTGGTCGTACTCGGAGTACACCTCTCCCCGCGTCCCAAAGACGCCGCCCGCACGCACGCCGTAGTTCCACGTTCCGCCTTCCGGCGGGTACACCGTGGTCGCGCTCGCGGCGGTCACGCCGAGCCCTCCCACCATCAGAGCGACGGCGACCGAGGCGACGGTCAGACGGAGTGACTTCTTCATGCTTCT